>Ga0065165_1000970_pt1 | contig 35825 bp, 27 predicted proteins | sample AraplaMF_Cvi_mMF_FD_63813 | JGI IMG/M metagenome (GOLD analysis project Ga0065165, IMG submission 63813) | Arabidopsis root microbial communities from the University of North Carolina, USA - plate scrape MF_Cvi_mMF (version 2) (version 3) | ecosystem: Host-associated > Plants > Roots >... | reverse complement strand
TGCCGCGTCGGTCTGACGTACGGTAACGTGGTTCGTGCCTTCGCTCAGCGCGCTACCGGAGATCGAACTGCCGGTACCCGGCGTCCAGGTCTGGCCGCCATCCAGGCTGTAGTCCCACTTCCCGCCCGGCTCGATGCCGTCGACGTTCACCGAGCCGCTGTTGTTGATAGCGCCTGTGCCAGTGTTCGTGTCAACTCTCGGTTGAGTCGCAACCGTGTCCTTCACCACCGAGATCACCGCCGGCTCACTGCGTTTGCCGTCCTTGTCGATCTGTACGATCGTGATCGTGTTCCTGCCTTCCGCGAGTTGATCTGCCGGAATCGAATTGCCGGCGCCAGACTTCCAGTGCTGACCGCCGTCCGTTGAGAACTGCCAGCCCGCGCCCGGCAGGATGCCGTCGACAGTCACCGACCCATTGCCGTTGATCGCTTCGTTTCCTGTGCCCGTCGACGGTGTCGGTGTCGGTGTCGGTGTCGGTATCGGTGTCGGTGTCGGTGTCGGTGACGGTGACGGTGTGACGACGGGTGCCCCCGAATGGGTGGTTCCATGGCTGCCCACCGCCGCCGCACCGGCCAGCGCCAAGACGCCCACACCGACCGACATCAGGGAACGACCCGGCGTTTCCTCAACGGCGGACACAGCGACATCCATACCGGCGCCCGCGTCGGCAACAGGTCCCGCCATCGACGGGGTCGATGCGTCTGCGACCACGGTGTCGTCGCTCGGCGTCGCGTCCTCCGCAGCGAGATCCGCGGAAGTCTCGACCACGACCTCCTCGTCCGCATCGGGTTTCACAGCACGTCGCACCTGTCGCGCGGCGCTCCGGGAGGCGATGTCGTTCGATGTCGATGGGACGGCTTGCCGGCCGGGCACTTGGGAGGGGTGAGTCATGGTCAATCAGTCGAAAAATGGAACCGCCAGTCTCCGAGCACTTCGATAGATGAACCATTCCTTCGACACATCACCAAAGGGGGCACGACCAACACCAACAAGTGAGTCAATCGCACATTCATGCGACACCACGCAAAGCGCCATCACGCCAGCTCCCCGATTCAGGTCAGTCTCGCTGGCCGAAGTCGGCGGTGAGGTGCGCCTGAAATGAAAACGCCCCGCACAGGCAGGGCGCCAGGCGGGGCGTTCATCGGATCCATCGCCCGGATCGCTCAGCCGAGCGACCCGAGGAACCGCGCCATCACAGCGCGTTCATTTCCTTGAGCAGGCGATCCGCCTTGTCGACGACCTTCATCTGCCAGAGCATGTAGCGCGCATCCAGGCAGATGCTGCGGTTCATGTGGTCGTTGAAGTCCCAGTCGGAGATCACCGCGTCCAGCGTGCCGTCGAACAGCAGGCCGACGAGTTCGCCGTTGCCGTTGAGCACCGGCGAGCCCGAGTTGCCGCCGGTCGTGTCCAGCGTGGCCAGGAAGTTCACCGGCACCGAGTCCAGCGCCTTCACGCCGTACTTGTCGAACTGGCGCGCCTTGATCGCGGCGAGCTGCTCGGCCGGCGCGTTGAACTCGCCCGTGCCGGTGTGCTTGGCCACGATGCCGCGCAGCGTCGTGAACGCCGTCCAGGTCGTGCCGTCCACGCCGGGCGAGCGGCCCTTCACCTGGCCGAAGGCCACGCGCAGCGTGCTGTTCGCGTCCGGATAGACCGGCTGGCCGCGGCTGGCCTTGAAGTCGATCTCGGCCTGCATCGTCGCGGCATAGGCCTGCTGCAGCTTGCCGGCCAGTTCCTTGTCGCGGTTCTCGCGCGCTTCCTCGTCGGCATGCAGCGTCACGGCCGCCTTGACCAGCGTGTCGGTGCTGGACTCGAAGGCCGCGGCATCGCGCGTCAGCCACGAGAAGCGCTCAGCCTTGTCGGTCAGCTTCGTGCCCGCGTACAAGGCATCGACGCGCGCGGCCACGGCCGCGGCATCCATCCCGCCGCGCACGCCCAGCGCGTCCAGGAACGCAGCGTTCAGTTGGTCCGCCGGCAGTGCCAGGTATTGCGTCAGGAAGTGCGTCACGACCTTCTTGTCGGTGACCTCGTCGAAGCGGCGCTCCAGCGCCTCCAATGCCTGGCGGCGGCGCAACTGGTCACGGTCCTGGAAGCCCGCCTTGCGCTCCGCATCGGGCTTCTTGCGCTGCAGCGCCTGCTCGTACAGTTCGCTGGCGCCCTTGAGCGGGCTCGGCGTCGCGTAGCTCAGCAGGAACTCGCGGCGCACGATGGCCTGGCGTTCGGCGATCAGGCGTTCGACCTCGACCAGCGACGGACCGTAGGCGGCGCGGCGCTTGGCGTCCGCATTCACCCAGGCCTTCATCGCGTCGAAGGCCGCCTGCTTGCGCGCGAGGATGTCGCTGCCCGCATAGCTGGCCATCTGGCCCTGGTAGTTCTTGTAGTAGTTGTTGACGCCCGCGACCGTGTTGGCCAGCTTGATCTCGGCGTCGCGGCGGCCGGCCGTCGCTTCCTTGATCAGGTCGAGCTGCTCGCCCATCGCCTTGACGCGGTGCGGGAAGTCCCACGAGAACGCGAAGTCGACTTCCGACGGCAGGCGATGACGGTTCGTGCGGCCGGGATACCCGGCCACGGCGACGAAGTCGTTCTCGTTGAGCGGCGAGCTCGCCAGCTTCAGGAACTGCTGCGGCTGGAAGGGCTTGTTGTCCTTGCTGAAGTCGGCCGGCTTGCCGTCCGGACCGACATAGGCGCGGTAGAAGCTGTAGTCGCCGGTGTGGCGGGGCCACATCCAGTTGTCGGTGTCGCCGCCGAACACGCCCACGCCTTCGGCCGGCGCGTGGACCAGGCGCACGTCGCGGATCTCCAGCTGCTTGGTCAGCTGGTACATCAGGCCGCCGTAGAACGCGCCCACCGAGCAGCGGTGGCCGGCGTCCTTCTCGCACGCGGCGACCAGCGCCTTCTCGTTGGCCTCGATCGCGTCGACGCGGGCCTTGCCCTGCAGCGCGGCGGTCTTCTTGTCGACGACCTTGTCGGTCACGTCGGTCAGCGCGACGGTGACCAGGATGCGGCTGCCCGGCGAGGCCGGCAGTTCATCGGCCAGCGAGGCGGCCAGGAAGCCGTTCTTCAGCAGGTCCTTCTGCGGCGTCGAGTTGTACTGGATGCTGCCGAAGGCGCAATGGTGGTTGGTCACCACCAGGCCTTGCGGCGACACGAAGGAGGCCGTGCAGCCGCCCAGGCTCACCACCGCGCCCATCGGATAACCCAGCGGCTGCGACAGCCGCGCGGGATCGAATTTCAGGCCCAGGGCCTTCATGTCCTTGGCCACCAGCGGCAGCTGCTGCGGCATCCACATGCCTTCGTGCGCCTGGGCGCCGGCCGCGGCGCCCAACGCCAGCGCGACCCACATCAGTCGTTTCATTCGCGGGACTCCTGTCCACCTTCTGAGAAGGGGCGAACCATACACGAGCCCGGCGGCCCGACCCCCGTGCCGGTCGGCACCCGGTCCCCATGCCGCATGGCGGGATAACCCGCAGTTCCACTCGGGCTCCTTGTCCTGGGGATGGGGAAACCCTGACTCGAAACTTACACTCCCATCCCTGCCTCTCTGGCGCGTCGCGCCGCTCCGGCCACCCGATCATCCCCGCCATGCCCCCGAGCGGGGGCCGCGTCCCTCTCAGGAGTCCGTCATGACACTCACGCAGCTCAGCCAGGTGAAGCGCTGGATGGTGATGCACAGCGGGCGACATCCTGTGGAACTGGCGGTCTGGAACGTGGTGCTGACGATCTGGATGCTCGGATTCATGGGCGTTCCGGGCGCGTTATTGCTGAAGGCGTGGATCGCACTGCCGTTGTGCCTGGTGGCCTGGCTGCTGCCGATGGCCTACACCGGTGGGCGCCGGCGGCTGCATCGCGCGGGGCGTCTGCGCTGCGACTGGCTCACGGCGCTGTAGCCCTCCCTCCGCCTTGACATCATCGTCACTTCTGACGATGATCCGGCGCATGAAGTATCCAGGCGGCAAGGGCAAGACGTACCAGCACGTCATCAACCTGATGCCTCCGCACCGGGTGTACATCGAGACGCATGTGGGTGGCGGCGCGGTCCTGCGCCACAAGCTGCCGGCTGCGCGTTCGATCGCCATCGACGCCGACGAACGGGTCATCGCGCGCTGGCGCGAGGCGGCCCTTCCCGGCGTCGAGCTTGTTCACGGCCGTGCGGAGGATTTCCTCGCGGGGCATGTGTTCGAGGGCGACGAGCTGGTCTACGTGGACCCGCCCTATCACCCCGAGACGCGACGGCAGACACGCATCTACCGGCATGAATACGACGCGGCGGATCACGAGGCGCTGCTGGCGCAACTCGTGGCCCTGCCGTGCCGGGTGATCGTGTCGGGGTATGCGCATCCGTCGTACGACGCGCTCCTGAGGGGGTGGCGCACGACGGAGTTCCGCGCGAAGACCCACACCGACGTGCGCACGGAGACCCTGTGGTTCAACTTCGAGCCGCCCGAGATGCTTCACGACAGCCGGCACCGCGGGGCCACCTTCCGCGAGCGCCAGACCCACAAACGGCGTCTTGAACGCCTTCAAGCGCGTGTCCATGCCATGGATCCGGTCGAGCGCGCCGCGTTCGCCCAATGGCTGAACACCACTTATCCAGCCGCCCAGAGAGGCGGCGTTCCCCTTGTCCCATGACCCAGATCGTTGCCATCGTTTCCCGCCACGGCGCCCTCCAAAGAGAACTTCCCGATCCTGACCAACTCCTGCTGACGGGCGTGCGCTGGGGCGCCGTCGAGGAGTTCCCGACGCCGGCCTACTGGATGCAGCAGGCGTTGACCCATCGTCTCGAGGCGGCGCCGCCGGCGCCGTCGGGGCGCTCGCTGGCCGAGGAGGTCGGCGCATCGCTGCTGGCCGGGCCGGGCATTCCCGCGGCGGTCGGCCTGGCGGCGTTCGCGCGCGTGCGCGAGCGCGGCGCCTTCGTGCAGCCGGGCGTCTGCGAGCTCATGCTGACCGACTGGCTCAGCGAACCGCTGGACGTCGACGGCAAGCTGCTGGGCTTCCGCTTCGCGGCGCAGAAGGCGCGGCATCTGGCGGCGGTGATGCCGGCGCTGCTGTCGACGCCGGATGTCGAGGCGGGCCAGGACGTGCGCAACTGGTTGATGGCGCTGCCGGGCGTCGGACCCAAGACGGCATCGGCGATCGTGCGGGGCTGGTCGGCGTCGGAGGAGATCGCGCTGCTCGACGCGCATCTGCTGCGCGTCGGGCAGGTGATCGGGCTGTTCTCGCGCAAGCTGACGGTCGAGCGCCACTACCTCGAGGCCGAGGCGCGCCTGCTGAAGCTGTGCGCCGCGATGGACCTGCGGCCGTCGGAGCTGGAGTCGGTCGTCGCGGCGGAGATGCGCCGCTCGCCGGAGACGGCGCGCTTCCTGGTGGATCACCTCAAGGCGACCGAGCCGGGCGCGAAGACCTCGACCTCGGCTTCGGCGTCGATATCGACCAAGGCCCGCGCGATGCGCGAGCCGGAGCAGATCTCGCTCGTGTTCATGGCCTAACTGGCCAGCCGGAACCTCGCCACCACCTCGCTCAGCCGCGCCGCCTGTTCCTTGAGCGCCTCCGCAGCCGCGGCGGACTCCTCGACCAGCGCGGCGTTCTGCTGCGTCATGCCGTCGAGCTGCGTGACGGCGGCGTTGACCTCCGACAGGCTCTGCGTCTGGCCGCCGCTGGCCGCGGCGATGTCGCGGATCAGCAGGCTGACCTGGCGCACCGCCTCGACCACCTGCGTCATCGTCGAGCCCGCGTCGCCGACCGCGCGCGAGCCGGTCTCGACCTGCTCGACCGACTCGGCGATCAGCGTCTTGATTTCGCGCGCGGCCTGGGCGCTGCGCTGCGCGAGCGCGCGCACCTCGGACGCGACCACGGCGAAGCCCCGGCCCTGCTCGCCGGCGCGGGCCGCCTCGACCGCCGCGTTGAGCGCCAGGATGTTGGTCTGGAACGCGATGCCGTCGATCACGCCGATGATGTCGGCGATGCGCCGCGACGACTGCTGGATGCCCGCCATCGTCGAGACCACGCGGCCGACCATGTCGCCGCCGCGGCTGGCCACGCCGGCCGCGTCCTGCGCGATGCGGCTGGCCTCGTCGGCGCTGGTGGAACTCTGGCGCGCCGCGTCGGTCAGCTGGTGCATCGCGGCCGAGGTCTGTTGCAGGTTCGACGCCGTCTGCTCGGTACGGCTGGAGAGGTCGATGCTGCCGGTGGCGACTTCCCGGCTGGCCTCGGCGATCTGGTCGGCGCTGGCGCGCACCGTCGACATCGAGGCGTGCAGCGCGTCGCGCATCTTGCCCAGCGCGCGCAGCAGGTCGCCGAGCTCGTCCCTGCGCGCGGCGGCATCGATGTCGCGCAGGTCGCCATCGGCGATACGGTCCGCCGTCGCCGAGGCCGCGCGCAGCGGCTGCGTCAGCGAGCGCGTCAGCAGCCAGCCCACCAGCGCGCCCAGCGCCATCGCGGCGGCCACCAGCGACCAGATGGCGATCAGCACCACGCGGTAGTCCGCCTGCGCCTGGCCGTGCGCCAGGTCCGCGCCTTCGCCATTGATCTTGACGAGTTCCGCCAGTTGCTGGGTCGTCCCCCGGAACGCGGCGCGCGAGTCGCCGCGCAGCAGGGCCACCGCCTCGTCGCGCCGGCCGGCGCCCAGCGCGCCCACGTAGCGCTCCTGCGTCTCGCGGTAGGCCTGGACCTGCCGCCCGAGCGTGTCGAAGATCCGGCGCTCCCTGTCGCTGGCGACCAGCTTCTCATAGGTGGCCAGCAGCCCGGGCAGCACCTTCCACTGGTCGGTGAGCCGGGCGGCCTCTTCAGCGATCGTCTTGGGATCGCCCCCGACCAGCATCTGCAGCTCGGCCCGTCGCATCTGGTTCATCGACTCGCCGATGGCGCCCAGCGTGCGCGTGCTCGGCAGCCAGTTGATGGCCAGGTCCTCGACCTTGCCCTGGACCTGCGCCACGCGGCTCGCCGAGAACACGCCCATCGCCAGCATCAGCAACACCAGCAGCGCGAAGCCCAGACCGAGCCGCACGCCGACCTTCAAGTCGGACAGCATTCGCATGAGATCCCCCTCTCGCGCCGTTCGCGGCGTCGTGTGTCAAAGCTTGCACCGGCCCGGCGGACTGCACAAGCCCGGCGACAGGGGGCAGCGTCGAGCCGTGCCGTTTCAGGGAATGGGCGACGGCGCGTCGGCCTCGGCCGCATCGGGGGCCGGGCCGTCGCCCCTGCCCCGCGGCAAGGGCAGCCAGTAGCGATGTCGGGTCATCCTCTCGCAATCGTCCAGCGGCGCCGTGCGGCGATCGCTGCGCCAGCGCCAGGCCCCGCAGTCCACGGTGTTGAGCACCTGCGCCGCCGCGCCGACGTAGCGCGCCACCACGTCGGGCTTCGGATGGCCGAAGCGGTTCAGGTAGCCCGACTGCAGCGCCGCCACGCGCGGCGCGACCGCGGCCACGAAGGCGGGTGACGATGACGTCCGGCTGCCATGGTGCGGCACGACGAGCACCTCGGCCCGCAGCGCATCGCGGGCATCGGCGCCATCGCGATCGTCCGCCTCGCGCAACAGCCTTGCCTCCTGTGGCGCCTCGATGTCGCCGGTCAGCAGCACGCGCCGGCCCGCCGCCTCGACGCGCAGCACGCAGGAACTCCCGTTGCGCTTGCGCTCCGACGCGGCCGCCGGCTCGAGCGGCCACAGCACGTCGAAGCGCACGCCGTCCCAGGTCCATCGCTGCCCGCGCCGGCAACCCTCTCCGCCCGGCACGGCGCCGAGCCGGCGCCCGACCGGCATTGCCGCCAGCAGGCTCGCGGCTCCCCCGACGTGATCCTGGTCCGCATGACTGATCATGAGCAGGTCCAGCCGCCGCTCGCCGAGTCCGCGCAGCAGCGGCAGCAGGACGCGCTGCCCGGCGTCGGAGCCCGGCCCCCAGGACGGCCCGGCATCGAAGACCATCGTGTGCCCGTGCGTGCGCAGGACCGCGGCGCCGCCCTGCCCGACATCGGGGAGCCAGAGCTCCAGGTGACCCGGGGCCGGGCGCTCGATCACCGGCCAGAACATCGGCACGCACAGCGCGAGTCCGCCGAGCTTCAGCCGCCACGGCCAGGGCATCGCGAGGGCGACACCGCCGACCATGCCTGCCGCCTGGGCCCAGGGCGGCGCCCACGGCAGGTGCCAGACCGCCAGCGGCAGGACGCGCAAGGCCTCGAGCAGCGCGTTCATCAGCGCGACGCACCACGCGCCCAGCGTCCACAGCGGCGGACACAACGCGCCGAGCATCGCCAGCGGCGTGATCACGTAGGACACCAGCGGGATGGCGACGGCGTTCGCCAGCAGCCCGACGATCGACAGCTGCTGGAACAGCAGCAGCGTCAGCGGCGCGAGCCCCAGCGTCACCAGCCACTGGGTGCGCCAAGCGTTCCGGAGCGCGCCCCGCCATCCGGGCCCGGCCTGGTGATCGGCGGCCATCAGCAGCGCGACCGCGCAGAAGGACAGCCAGAAGCCGGCCTGCGTCAACGCCCAGGGATCGGCGGCGCAGACCCCGGCCGCGGCGGCGCACAGGCTCATCGGCCAGGGCCAGCGCGCGCCGGCCTGGCGCAGCAACGCGAGGATCGCGAGCAGGCCGACCGTGCGCTGCGCCGGCACGCCCCAGCCGGAGAACAGCGCATAGAGCACCGCGGCCACGAGGCCGATCCACATCGCCGCGCGCGGCGCCGGCACCGCCAGGCACAGCCGCGCGCTGCGCCGCCAGGCCCAGCCGGCGGCGGCGCCCGCCAGCCACGCGAACATCGTGACGTGCAGGCCGCTCACGCTGAGCAGGTGCGACACGCCGGCATCGCGGTACAGCGCCCAGTCGGCCGCGTTCACCTGGTTTCCCGTAATTGAGCCCTAGCTACGTAATAGGTCCGCCGGAATCACCGAAGCGAATTATGTTGGCCGCTTTGCCATCCCGGCACCGCCCCAACACCGCCCGGCAAGTTGGCCGCCAAGGTCCCGCCGAAGCACAGCTCTCCTCTGAAGCCATCGTCCTCGGCCCGTCCGTAATTCCGAACTCCGAGGCCGGCGGATGCCCACAAGTTAAGCGACTCGAGCCACCTAACTTCTGAGTACCGATTTCAGCCGGAATTACGCAAGGTCCATCCCCTACGAGAAAAGCGCTGTGCGGAATTGGGTTGAAAGTTGCAGCACCCCTTGCGCAATTGGGATGCACGCAGTCGCTCCGCGCACCCCCAACTCCACTCTCGCACCACCTTACCAGAACCCCACCTACCGCGCGCTCTCGCCCTGGCTGGTGCGCAAGCATCACGCTGGCAGAGCCCTGATGTCTATCCACAACTCCGGCTGGTCCAGGCGTTGGTGCGGCTTCACCCTAAGCGTCAGCAGCAGCTCTTGGTTCAGCGCCCAACGCTGCATCTCAGCCCATCCCTGGTGTAGCGGATTGGCTTCATATTCGAGCCCCTCCGCCATGCTGACCGGCCAGCAAGCCTTCTGAATGACGTGGACTGCCTCCCGCTCTGCCAATTCGGCGTTCCACCGCGCAGTTCCCACCAGCAGCGAGAAGGACGTCGAGCACTTCTTACTCATTACCTGGTTGTTGATGTCATCGCGTAGCTGAGCCCAGCGAAGGTCCACCAACACGCACTCCTCGGAACTTGGAACGTACGGGCAATCGGTCTGATGCGCAGCCCGGAGGAACTCTGTGGGGTAGTCTGGTTTGCACTTGCGCATGATTGCGCCGAGAGTTACGTCTTGCATGGTGATGGTTCTTGCGTGGCCAGTGGCCGATGAACCGTGTAGCGCGGCGTTTTATACGGCGCCACCTTCCAACACCCACACAGCAGCCCTTGCGCAACTCCGCAGCGGCCCAACAGGAGCTTCTAGCGGCCAAGTGCCCCCATTACGCCATGCGAAAAGCTTGGCAACGTGGCCCCTGCGTGGGCGTGCTGACCTCGACAATCCGTCCCAAGCTTCATGCACGTACGGCCGTTCGCTCTGCCCGAATTGCGGGGACGGTCAGAATCTCTGACCGTCTAACGTGAGCCACTGGCGCGGAGACTCATCGCCCAAAAAGTGCTCCGCCAAGCTCTTTGACTTGCGCTCCTTCTTCTTGCAGGCCTTCGAAAGTTCGTCCGAGTTCGTCGCTAGATGGATATGTTTCAAGCGCTGGAGCTCGTCGCTTCGGCTTCCGTTAGGGATGCCCTGCCTTATCCAAAGATGGACTCGCCTATCTACGCAGCTCAGCAGCACCGTCCAGGCGCCGTACGCTTGGTCGGCGTCCGGTGCCTCAACATATCGCTGCCACCAGTACTTGGCCAGCGCTCCTCGGTTGCGCCACTCCATCATCACCTGCGTAAGCTCTTCGAACTGTGTGATAGCGCTGCTCGAAGGCCAGTCCAGGTCGTCGACTTCCCTCTCTTCAGAGAAGCCTCGCAAGGCGATTGCCCGTCGTTGCCTCCAGCGCTCATGCGATACCTCGTCGTCGCGAATGATGCCCTCAAGCCATGCTGATTGGCCATTCAGTCGAGCAGCTAACGCGAGGTCGAACAGTTGCAAATTGGTGTTGCATCGGTCAAGACTGAGTAGCTCGCGCCGCACTGCCTCCGCAGCAGTAGTCGAAGGCGAGCGAAACGCTATATGCAGCAGTTCGGATAAGCCGGCGGCGCCTTCATATCCTCGAGACAGGTGCTCCGCTAGAGAGAACCAAAGGTCTCTTCCTTGAGGAGCATCTATTTCAAGCAGCACCTCGCACAACGCTAAGTAAAGCCCCTCAGCCGACCGCATTCTGATGAGGAACTCTGAGGAATTGGTTTCAAGACCTTCAAGCAGGCACCGCCAAACGTCTGGGTCTACTTCGAAAGCTGCGCGAACCCCGTCGGCTAGGACGAAGTGCATGAAAAGCCATTGACCGCTCTTCCGGGCCTCCTCTATTGCGTCCTCTGTTTGAGAAGCCAAACGCTCCCAGCGTTGGTTCACGTCTTCTGCAGATTCATTCATGCGAGCGACAAAGGCTTCCATATCCCCAGGCCGGTCCTCAGGCTCGCTCACGCCATATCTTGCAATGTGAAGCGGCGCAGGGATGTAAACGGTCTGGTTGCCATCTACCACGATGTCACCCCGCTTCGCTGACATCACGATGCCAACAAGGGCCTCGGAGGCCGCCCGCAGTTCTTCGTCCGTTGAGCCGCGCAGTACTGCTGCATCCAACCAACGCCAGGCCGCGAGAAGCGGCATCACGTCTTCGAAGGGCAAGTGCACCGTCGCTGCTGCAAGGGCGAAACTACCGTAGTGCGCACAGAATGCCTCCTCGTTGGCACCGCTCCAACCAAGGGCCATCAACGCCTGTCCACACACCAGCGGGGCACAAGTTCCCAACGCTACAAACGCCAGTGCTCGCAACGCCTTCTCTTCCCCTTCAAGGAATGGAACCAAGAGCTTCGCGAGTTCGTCAGCGTCCGGTGTGGCCTGGTAGGCCATCACGTTCAAAACAACTCCGACGGCATCCACTGAGGTCGACCCGTGCTTGCCGAGAAAGTCGAGCAGTTCCTTAACGCTCGCCTCGCGGACAACCGACATGAGACGGTCAGTGCGAGATATCTCCCCGGACTCGCGCAACCGCTCTAGTTGAGCATCAAGCGGCAAGCGCGCAATCTCTACTTGAAGCAACCAAGAGTTAGAAATGCGCTCTTTGTCGCCGGCTCTAGCATTGGTTCGCAGAGCTCTCAGACCTGCGGCTTCCTCGTCTCCCGCAGGCAGCAAAAGCTCTGCCGCTCCGAGCGCAGACCAGAACTTCTTCTCGTCGCCGCGGCCAGAACAATCAGCAAGCAACTGCCGGGCGAGCCGCGCGAGGCTCTCTGGAGCGAAGCGGGCAGCCAGTGTCGAGATTTGGTCGAACGACACCGAAGCGGCATTCGCCCGCATCCGAGCATTGAGCTCGTTCACCGGTTGCGCCGCCAGCGAAGCTACTATCGCGTCGAGCATGTCGCAAGGCAGCGCGAGTGCGGGGTGCGCCACAAACGATTCAATACGTCGCAAACGGGATTCAGCAGGCTCCTCCATGGCGTCCAGCACCGCCTGGACTTGACCGAACCGCAAGTTGACGTGAGCGCGGAGTGGATTGACTCGGTACTCTGCCTCCCTGGCCCGCCAGCTATCGAAGTTCTCGGGGACCAAAGCGTTGGCCCGCTCCTCAGCTTGAGGGTCACGGGTTGCCCGGAGCAGCCTCGCAACAACGCGGCGACGCACGCTTTCGTTCACGTGCGGCTCCAGCGGCGCGGCCAGAATCTCATCCGCCATCTGGACAAGCGCCGCCTCCATGTCGTGGTTGCCAGACCCCGCGAAGGCTATCAGCGTCGCCAAAGCCCGCCATCCGTCCTGATTTATCGCATGTTGCACGGTCTCGCGTATGGCCGCCCGCCGGAACACCGGCATGAAGAATGCGAGGTCATGGCCCTCCATGACGCCCGCCGCACAGGTACCGACGCCTTGGAGGTACTCAGAGGTCGGAACCAATCGCTCGCCTAGAACCAAAATCGGTCCCTGGTCTACAGGTCCGACATCCGAACATACGCGCAAGACTCGCTGTTCCTCATGCTCCCGATGAGCCCGAGAACCCCAAGGGCCAGTGACGTCCAACTGACCAAACCAATCCAGCATTCGAGAGCGAATCGCCTGCCACACCACCATGCGAGTGCTCGGGACCCGCCGCAGACTTTGCGTCGCATACTGCTGCGCGACCGAATGTGACTGGGAGAAGGATTGCTCCACAACGCGCAGCATCGACAGCGGGAAGACGCTTCCAAAATGGGCAACATCAGCCTCAAAGGTGTTCGACGGATTCTGAAGCTGCATCCAAGAGGTCAGAAGCGCATCCGTGGGCACGCTTCCATCAGCTTCTTCCTCGTAGCTGCTGTCCGAAACGCAACCTGCAGCCACAACCGCAAGAGCAGCCCTCAAAACATCCGCCACTTGGTCAATCGCGGCGACGGGCTCCAGCCATTTCTCAAGCTCTGCCCTCACCCCCCCGAAATCTGAATCTGCCATGTCGGCGAGGATGTCTAGCAGCGCCAGTCCTAGGCCCAGACTGGCATGGTCTGGGTTGAGCTCAAACTTCTTCACCGTCAGTGATGACACAGGTCGGTAGAAGCCACCATCGACCACATCGCTTAATCGCTTGCGAACATCCTCTGTCCCGAGATGACCCCCGCCAAGTGTCGACCGCACGTACTCTTGGGTTACTCGCAGCTTGCGATTCGGCGCATCCTTGAGCCCTTGCCACATCTCCTTCGCCCGACTTGTCAACCAGTCGACCCACTCATCCTCGGTCAACGTGCTGCCTTGGCGAAGCTGCATGGCATCACGCCCATACTCAAACAGAAGCCTCGGAACGCTGGCATCGGCCTGCAGAGAGATGCTGTCACGTAGCCGAAGAACTAGCGCGAAAAGCCGCGGCATGCGAGCCAAGTTTTCCAGCGCTGGACTGAAGTCGGCTAACTGCAACCGGTTGGCCTTCAACAGGTACTGGAACTCGACATCGTTATAGGTTCCAACACTCACCAAGACCGGACGATGCTCCAGATTCCGGAACCCTTTTAGGTCCGTGTCTAAGTAGTGCTGCCTAGTGGTGCAGAGCAATCGGACCCGTCCAGCCAATGCCGGGCTCTGCAGCACGCGCGCCAGCGAGTTCCAGTCAGCAAGCGGCTGTTGGTTCAGCCCATCGATGACCAGCAAGACCGCTGCGCCGTCCTCCTCAGGCCTACTCAGCAACGCCTCGACGCGCGCACGCCAGTACTCCTCACTGCGCGTGGACCGGCTCTTCTCGCGCAGCGCGCGCACGATGAGTTCTTTGACGCTAGTCTCACTATGCTGACCGATGCTTCCGACTGCGGTGGCGCTCAGAAGAATGGTGGCCGGAAGCTCAGCAACGTGCTTGATGAGCCAGTCAAGAGCAGCCCAAGTTTTGCCGACTCCTTCGACACCTGAAATGATTCCAGGTCTTTGGACAGAGGCAGGCTCACTCCACCACGCGCCTAAGGCTTCAAGTGGGCCAGCCCGTTCCACCAGGGTGACGTCCGGCCTTCCCCCGGCAGCGTCCTGATTCAAGGTCGACTTGGACGCAGCCCGGCTCGCCCACACCGCCTGAATATGCTCGTGCGTCACGTTCCGCAGGCTTGTATAGCCTAGTTGCCAAGGCTGCAGTTCACACCTAAGGCGTTCGAGCGATTGACCAAGGTGCGGTGACAGCGCGCGTGCAATGTCAGCGGCCTTCTTCCCCATCCACGATTCAACAACATCCGGCCAGCCGGCAAACAGGCTGGCTAGCCGGCTGAGGCCCACTCCTTCCGCAGGCACAGTCCAGTCGATGACCACCACCGGAACGCCCAGTTTCTGCCCACCCTGCAAAGCGATGGTCTGTTCTTGCTCGCTTACTGATTTTGTCGATGCGAGCAGCCAAGCCTCCAGCAAGTCATCGTTAAGAACGGCCTCCAACACTTCGCCGCCAAGGTCCCGAGCGCTCAGGCTGGAAGTCTCCTTGTATCGCTTGCATTCCACACGGAGGTGGCGCCCAGCATTTCCTGCAGTCCCCGTATCGGCACCGCGCTGGGAGCCAACTTTCGCCAAAGCCATGCTCACGTCGCCGATTGCGCGGCTGAACAAGTGGGCGACGAGGCGCTCAAACTCCCGGTCGTCGAAGCGCTCGAGCTCGTCCTTGAGTTCCTGGAGCAGGTCATTGACGGACAAAGTTGTCTCAGACGACATGAAGACTCTTCCAAGAAATGTTCAACGTGCACCGAGCCTATGGCCCGTGGATGCGAAGGCCCGCGCCCGACCTCCGGTAGCTGACTCCAAAGTGCGCCTCAGAGGTAAGTTCTGAATCGGAGAAACCTTACGTAGACACCGAATGCATCGACAGGCTCACGATACTTTGTCACGCCCACGTCTGAACTCAGAAGTAGGAGTGGACTTGCCGGGTCCGCAGGAACGTGCCTCATCAACCACGGCGCCCGGCTGGGTGTAGGGTCACTCAGCAATGCTGTCTCACGACGCAACCCTAGGGCCTCGCGCACATGCTCCTTAGTGCTCGTACCACGGTTCTTGCAGCTCACACCTACGCAGACTTCTTCTGGTCGGGGGTACGGCGATGTTCCAGGGTCGACGAGCGCTACATCCAGTTCATGCAAACCAGCGAGGGGGACCGGGGTCGGCGCCCCTCGTAGAACCCAACTGAGCGCATGAACCTTAAGCGATACCCATGCTTCCGCCTGCACGACGCCAGCACTGTCATGGAGCTCAAAGTGCGAGAACTTGGCTCGATTCCTGGAAGCTGGGCCACCTGCCACAACAATCTTGGCTGGCTTTGCCGCTGCAGCCTTGGCCTTGACGGAGCTGAGCGGCTTCTTCAAGACTTTGGGAGCGGGAGGAATGTGTACCACCGTAGAGCCAAACTCCCTGTGCTTGTAGGCGGAAAGCAATCGAGCGAGCGCAAGAACCTCGAACAGTTTGTCTTCAGACATGGTCTGCAGGCGTGACTTGGGAGGCGCCTTCAGCGCCCGGTCCAGAAGCGCGCCGACGGATGCCAGTAGTCCACTCGACGCCTTCTTGGACTTGTACGGCTTCGTTGGCTTTTTCTTGGTCGAGGTCTTCGTCGCGGGTGCCAAGGAAGAAGTGACTTTCTTAGTCATACAGCCTATCCGAGCCGGGGATGAATTGCTGTATCGCGGCCCTGAGTTCGCGAGCATTGAGATGCGGCGTCCTGCGCAGATTCGCGGTCATCGGCACAAGCTGGTCACCGTCTACGAAACTGAGCGAACGCACTTCCACCCCCAGAACCTCACCGAGTTCCTCTCGCACGACTCGTTCAACAGCCACGTCTGGAGGGAATGCAATGTCTGATAGCAGAGCCAATACTTCGGCAAAGCGCTCCTTCGCGCCGAGTCGCGACTCTCGTTGACCAGTGGGTGCCGTTTGGCCGGGGTTTCTCCTCTGCTGGAGCTGCAGGATGTCGCCATGGGCCTCACCGCCATCTTCCGGAGCATCCTCCGATGGGTCAGGCATGCACCGCCTGGCGATTTCGTTGAACTCCCTTGCGTGCGGACCGCGATATGCATTTGCCGCGTCACGGATTAGGCGTAAGGCTTCTTCGATGTCATCTGGTCCTTCAGGAAGCACGTTGGCCATTTGGGGTTCCTTCGTTCTGGCTTCTAGTGGGTCAGAGCCCGAGGGCTTGATTCAGTCGGCTCGCGATTTCAGACCATCGCTATGCAGGCGGATAGCCGGTATGCAGCAGTTCCATGAAGCGCTGACCGTAGGTTCGAAGCTCGGCGACGGTGACGCTTGTCCGCGGCGCAATTCCACTGGTGTCGTGATGGAACGCAGCAGCGAAGTCATTCAAGTCGTGAAGGGCCTTCACATGTGGCTGCAGGACGACTAACGGACTCGGCGACTGCTTCCCCTTGATGCTCCCAATCACCGCGCCCACCGTGTCCCCCTCACTGATGTGCCCAGGGAAGCGCCTGTGTAAGTGCCCTTCCAGAAGTGGCCGGAGCCCTTGAGCGACCGCAAGCGTTGTGGCAACCCCGGTTCCGGCCAAGAAGTTCTGGAGTGCGGCATAGTGCTTGTAGAAATCGGTCGCGCAAAGGTCATCAAAATCGAGTCCTAGCTTGAGCTCGGAGAAGTCGTCTGGTGCATAGGTAGCGTGCAGCAGCGTTGCCTCGCCGAGCCCCTTCGCCTTCAGTTTCCTGAACACATCGCGAAGAAAGTAGGCGTCATGCGCCAAGACTAGGAGCTGCTCAACACCCTGCGCCATGTCCAAAATTGCGTCAACCGTCTGAGCTCGCCGATGCTTGTCCAGGCTGGTGAAGATGTCGTCGACTACGACCGTTGTCTTTCCAATATCGGGCGACTCCAGGAGCTTCGCGAGGAAGAATGCCAAGGCTAGCGTCCGCTTATCACCATCGCTGAGCGCAGTTTGAAAGCTTGCGCCGGTGGTCTTCTTGGCCGCGGCAATAGTTGTCCCGCGGACATCGATGCCGTATTCCGTACGAGGCGTCCCGGTCGGCCCCACATACGTCGGCTTGAGCTGCGCCACTGTGAACGACGCACCAAACCTTGCGAGCCATCGATTGATGCTTTGCTGATACCTTTGAAGCAGCCCAGTCATCAGTACATCCAGCTGCTCGCGAGCGGCCTGCTTCCTTCTTTCCGCCGCCTTGCGGTCGTCGTCCGCCTTACTTCGTTCGTCGACGATAGCCTGCACTTCGGTCGAGTATCGAGTCTTAACCGATTGCAATGCCCTCAGCGATGACCGAAGCTCATCAAGCTTCTCGGTCGCGAGCCTCTGCTTGTAGTCGGTGATGATTGCGTTTGCAGCCTCTACTTGCGCGTTGTAAGTCTCAATGACTTCCAGTGCATTCAGTACTTCTTGCTCGACCATGTCCAGCGACGAAGCGGTAATCCCCTTAAGCGGGGACGTTTGTTTCTGTTGCACCAGTTGCTCGGCCGAATACATTGCCTTCGCAACCTTTTCTCGAGCCACACGAGCGTCAAATGAATCCACCTTGAGAAGCAGCTGTTCGCTCCAGGCAACGATGCGCTCCTCGTTGAGACTGTGGGTCTTCTCATAGCCCGCTAGCCCTCCCGGGTCGACGGCATCTGCCAGCGTGTCTTCCAATGCCCGAACGTCCTCGGTCAACCCCTCATAGGCCGCATCGAAGAAGCTCTTGTACGTTTGAACGAGAACTACGCCATCCGTGCTTTGAGTGCAGAACGGGCACTTCTCGTCGTGCATCATCGTGAAGCCTGTCGCTAGCCAATCCTGCGTCTCTACGCCGGACAGCAGCGTGGACGCATTACTGAGATGCGCCACGTGGGCCAAAACCTGCGCTTCTGCAGTAGCATGGATGTTCTCAAGTGAGGACTCCAGCACCGCCTTGACTCTGCCGAAATGAACGTCGGGTGGCTCGAGTGCCGAGAGGAGTGAACGTTTGGAGATTGCCTCAGCACTCTGAGCTGCAGCGATTCGCAGTTCAAGACTTTGAATTTCCTCTGCTACGCGGTCGTTCTTGGCAAGCTTAAGAAATGCCTGGAGAGGGAGCCCACCCAAAAATCCCTTCAGTTTGTCCTCCGCCGTCGAGCGCCGCCTGGTTGCACTTGTCTGCTCTTCGGAGGCGTCGTGGACCGCTGTCTTGAGCTGCACTGCGGCCGAGCCCAGCGCGAAGTCCAGTAGTGCCTCGTGATGGGAACTTTGTATGTCTGACCCTGCGTAGACGTTTTTTTCTACGAACTGCTGGTCGAATACCACCACCTCCGGGAGCCGACCGTCCCACTTCGAGCCGTCAAATCGAACCGTGGAAATCTGGCCAACAGGACCGCATCGCAGTCGGACGTCGGGCAAGCCAGCGCCGAAGGTTTGACGCGCGAGCAGCGTGGTTGGGTCGCCGGTTGCTAGCGACGATAGGGTTGCAGCCAGCGTGGACTTCCCGCGGCCGTTCTCGGCGTACACAAGCGTCACCTTGCCAAAATCGACGGCGGTCGGCACGCCATTCTTGAAGACGCCCACGTTGTCCAGGCGGATGAGCTTCTCAATCATTCTTACCTCCCTCGTGCGCCTCTACTGGGCGCATAGCTGTAGCCTAACGCGTAGTTGCGGCATTACAACCACCAAAAGGGACCCGCTCGGTCAGTACTTCATCCCAACGTTCGATTGGCGCGCCGAGTCAGTTCGGGGCGAACTGGTCAAGGCGTCGCTGCACCGATGCGAAGGCATTTGCAGCCAGCGTCGCCTGTGCAAGTAGCGGCGTAAGGAGCTCAACCATATGAGCCTCGTCTCGCCAACCGATACGATTCACCAGTAAGTCGCAAGCATGGCGGACCTGAAGCGTGCAATTCTTTGCCCGGACCAACTCGACCGCGCAGTCCGGAAGGCTGCCGCTCAGAGCCATCAGCTCCGCATGCGCTGGCAGGCTCAATGTATCCAGCATGAGCAAGAAGGTTCCCGGTGAAGTTGCCTGCTCATCTAAGCCGTTGATTCGGCGGTGAAGGCCGCGGGCAACCGTCTGCAGGCACCCAATGTTCTGATTCAGGTGTACCAGGATTCCGCTGGCAGCTAATTTAGCCGCGGCCACTCGCGAGAGGTGAGCTTCCCGGATTGGCGCTATCACTGCCCAGAGCGCGATGAGCAGCGCGACAACCGATATTCCGGCCTGTGTCCAGGCCGCCCATTCGCTGCTGGGAAGGCACGGGCCCGCCCACGCAAAACACCACTCTGTTGTCTTCTGCTCCACCAATACGTCCTTGGAAAATTGACCAGATGCTCCGTCACTCACTTGCGCAGCGGCACGCCCTAATTCTGAGAACGGAATATCAAGTCAGAACCCGACATGTCCAGGGTTAGCCCCAATGATTGCGATGGTCCCTCGTGCCGCAAAAGGAATAAAGGCCCCGACTTTCGTCGGGGCCCTCTCAATCACTCACCTTCCTCTAGCCACGCTCGGGGACTTGGCTTCACATCCAAGTACAGCGCATAGGCGTGCACCAGCGCGTGGTGGTCCACGCGCAGGCTGACCTCCATCGCCTCCGACTCCGCCCAGCCTTTGAACGCCATCCACTCCTCATGGAAGGCTGTTTGCGGTTCTTTAAGACCCAGAGGGATAACAGACGGCGAGGCCGCCTTGTGCAGCAGGCTAACCAGCGAGGGCTTTGCCTCTGGAACTCCCCAGTGGTAGTAGCCCAAGCACTTGGAGAACTGCCCCATGCAGAACGAGTTGCGAATCCAGGAGATGACGGACCTTCGGAGTCGAGCCATCGAGTCCTGCACCACCGTCCGCTCCTCCTCCGTCGGCTCATAGTCGTTGCCGGGCTCTGGAGGAGACGTCCACTCGCGCTCTTTTGCCAGCAGAGTCACCCCATATGGTGGACGGCGAGATTTCCGCGGTCCACGCGCTTTCGTTCGTTTCGCTTCCACGATTTCCTTCATCGGCCGAACTGGCCATGCGAAACGTGTAGCGAAGTACAGATTAGCCGAGTTGGCTTCTGAAACCGCTTCCACCTAGCAGCAGGTCCCGCAGGTCCGCGGCCAGCCGCTGCCGGGCATAGGTAGAGGTTGCGCCGCCGCTAAGTTGGGACCCAAGCAAGAAGACCGTTTCGGGCCAGACTTTCGACACATACCTATGGCCATTGGCTTGAACCTCCAAGCCAAACCAAGCCTCGCAAAGCCTTGATGCTGCCGCGTTGACGACGACGACAACGTTCGGAGCCATCTCGCGAATCAACTCCGCGGTAGCGCCGACGAGCCGCTCGCGCGCTTCCCACTTCCTGCTATCGGTCGCCTCGGTCGCGTCGAGAAAGTCCTCGAAATTGCTCTGCTTGGTCGAGCGCAAGGGAAACAGGTCGAGGTGCTCGTACGCAGTCCGCAGCCCTACCTCATCCATCAACGTTCTGATGGGGCCGTAGTAGTTGCCGTACTTCTCCCGCGAATAGCGGTCCAAAGCCGCTACCGCCTTCTCGTAACGTCCCCAACCTTGACCTGGCGCGGCGGCCCACTCCAGCGCAGCCAGCCCAACCGCCAATAGCTCCGAGTCGTGGGGATGGGCCTCATTCCAATGCTTCTTCAAGGGCTTCGGGGCGTACGACGGATTCAAGCCAAGAAACAGGACTTCCGGCCGGACGCGCGTGTGCCACTGCTCCATCAGTGGAAGCTTGGAAAAGCCGTCCACACCGCAGTCTGCATAGTCATCCCAGATTGCGCGTAGTGCGCGGTGATAGCACTCAACGGCCTCCGTCGGCGTCATATCAGCCCCGCGGCGTGGGCGTGGGCACGACCCCATCCAGCTCGACCCGAGTTCGGCCAAGCACCGTCATGCACTGGAGCAAGAAGGCCGTGCTGAAAGTTCCGCGATGCAGCTTGCTCTTAACGGAGCCCTCGGTCTCTTCCAACCCCAGCTCGTTCAGCTTCTGCGCCAGTTGAGCCAGCGTGAGGCCACTGCGAGCCACCTCGCTGCGGAGCAATCGGGAGGAGGCCTGTGTCCAGTCAAACGGCGAATGCACTCAGCCACCCCTTAAGCAAGGGGTTGCAAGGCCGAATGAAACGCAACTATGGTCGCGCATTCGCAACGAAGGTTGCATATATGAAACTTTTTGCGGAATGCAGAAGGTCAAAACCGAGGGGCTTCGAGGAGCTTCTCGGCCGCAATGTCCGGCAATGAGCGAGGGATGGATGGCGATTCTATCGAGGCAACTCCGGCGGGAGCTCAAACCGTCGACCCCGGCGCTCCCTTCGACGCGCGACGAAAGGGTCCTTCCCCCGCCGCTACCGCTTCTTCGCAGTCTGGTTCAACGCGGGTAGGCCCAATTCGAGCCGGTTCAAGGTGGGACCGATGTCCAACGTCTTGGCTAAGGCCTTCTTCTCTTTGTCGTCCGAGTGAAGAGCAGGCCGCCGACTGACAAGCAGCACGCGCAGGAGAAACGACGTCGAGAACGTGCCACGGGCAACCTTCTGTTGAAGGCTCTCGGTCTCTAGGTTGTCAAGTCCGAACTCAGCTAGAGCGGCCTGCAGTTCCTCGAAGGTTCCGATGTTGCCTTCCGACATCAGTTGCTTCACCAGCAAGGTCGCCTGCACTTGCCAGAACTTCTTCGCCCTTTGGCCTTTGGATTCCATTGGGGAAGCGTAGGAGAAGCGATAAATCGCTGGAACACTCAAATTTGCCCGAAACCAGCCATTTTTGCCCGCATTACATCATATTCGCCTGATTTCCATCATTTTTGAATGACGCTTCAGGCCGGCGCCTATACGGAAGACGAGCCGAACGGTTTGGCTTGAAACCAGGAAACGAAATGAGCATCCGCCAACGCGCACTCACACCCAAGGACGTCTTTTGTGAAGACCCGAGACACCGTCTCAGCCATCTTCAGCACATGTCATCCGACCCGGAGGTCAACGCTGCCCAGTCGCAAATTGACTCACCACAAACCTGCGAGCTCTGCCGCCGCACTGGGCGCGGGAAGCGCCTTGTGCAGACGCATCTCCGCGAAGGCTACTGGGTCACCCTCGTCGCAGTAGATGAGGCCAAACAAGTCCGCCTGGCTCCGGAGGACTGGCGATTGGCCGTCGAGGCTTACCAACTCTCCAAGGGCGTCCCTCTCGGCCGCTAACGCCCATACATAACTTCGTCTCAGGACCGTGCGCGGCGGCTTGCCGCGCCATACGAACAGCAAATAGGAAACTCAAATGAACATCACCAACATGACCGTCGCGGACGATGACTTCTTCGTTGAATACTTCGCGAAACACCTCGGCACGGCCAAGCCCGACGCTTCCGCGTTCACACCGTTCGATGGAGGCACGCTGGACCATCAAGAGCAGTACCTGCTCGACAGCGACATTTCGCTCGAGGCCTTCAATGCGGTTGGCATCCGCCGCCCCTCCGTTGCCGAAGACGTCGACTACAGCAGAGACGTTCTCATGGACATGCTGAACGAAGAGCACCTCGACGCTTCCTGGAACCGACGCACTTTTCTTGACCAGTTCGCCGAGCTGGAGAACAGGTCCATCAACGTCCGAGACAAATCCCCGGTCTTGGACGCTAGTTCCATCGGCGACCTCATCGACATCGTCTTCTGCGAGAAGTCCAGGTTCATCAATTCTTGGTCGATTCGCAGCGGCGAATCTGGTGGTGCCTCTTACGAGGACTGACCTATCGCGAATGACCTGAGCGCTCACTAGCGCAAGCAGGTCTCGCCCGCTCCCTACTCACTAACTGACTGGGCGTTTCGCTTCTGCGACGCGTCGTGGATAGCTACGCCCGTACTACGCCGCTGCCCGGTCTTGTGAGCGTCCCCACAGCGGTTAACCCCCGTCTCAAAGGACGGCGCTGGCACCGCCCCGTCCATTTTTTCCTTCACGACTAGAGCACTAGCCCCATGAGCACTTCTTCACCTCAAGTCCGCTTGACTCCCGCAGACCATCAAAGGCTCCTGAAGCTTCCTGCGCGCGTCGCCGACGCACAAAGCTACGTCCCGGCAATTCGGGTCCACGAGTTCTCCTCCCGCGGTGTCCAAAGCCGCACACCAGTGCCCGCGCTCGGCCGAGCGGTTCACACCCACTCGTACATCGAGCGTGGCCTTCTGCTCGTCACTTTGTTCAACGGTGACATGGTGAACTATCAAGAGCAATTTGCGTTGGACCGCGGAGTTACGCTCGGCGCTGCCAAGGCGCTCGGCATCCGACATCCCGTCGTCGGGAAGAACAGCAAGCAGCCGCTGGTCATGACCATGGACGCCCTGGTCACCAAGGCATGTCCGTCGTCTGGACGCGTCTACACGCAGGGATGGGACGCGAAGCCACACGCCCACCTCGGCAAACAACGAGTCCTCGAGAAGCTGTCGCTGCATCGGGCCTACTGCCACCAGCACAAGTTCGAGCATCACATCTTCACCGAACAGTCCGTGCCCAAGACTGTCCTGAAGAACATCGACTGGCTGCGTGCGTCGCTACCCGCTGAAGGTGAGCTTCTGCTCATCGACGGCCTGTTCACCGAACTCCCCCGCTCGATGGTCAGCGAACTCGCGACGGGTGAATTCGACGGTCAGCCCATCCATCGGTACGCGCAGGACTTTGACCTGCGCCACAAGCTCCCCATCGGCGCGGGTCTACGCATCTTCAAGTACCTCGCCTGGATGCGCGAGGTCTACATCGGCCTCGGCGCAGAGCGACCCGCAACGCAACCGATTGACTCGCGTCGCCGCGCCGCGTCGGTCCCCATTCAGACCTTCCTCAACAACTAATCCCGCAGTTGAACCTGCATCGAAAACCACAACGGATTAACCCAAATGTCTACCTTCAACCAAATCCATCCCTCCACGCAGAACCTCGCGCACCTGGCTCGCAATCAACCGCCGGTTGGCGCCTTCGAAGTCGACATGACCACCCTCGACGTGTTCTTGGTCGACGGGCTCTCGCACCGCGCCACCCGTCCGGAGGTCGCTCGCATCTTCACCTCGACCGTGGTGACCTTTACTCCCGTAGGTGGCGGCGCATCGCTCGAGCTGGTGCTTCACGGCGACGAACTCGTGGAGGAGTGAAACATGAACATTTACAAGAACGACGTCCTGCGCAAGGACGGACGCGACCTGGTTCTCGTGGACATAGTGCGCCACGAGCTGACCAACAACCAATCGGCCGTCGTCGTGCACGCGCTGGACGAGACCAACGCCGTGCCGGAGGTTTGGCTGCGGGAAGAGCTCCAACAATGGTTCGAGGAGAAGCAAGTTAGCCAGGTCAGCCGCCAAGTGCTGCAGACCGGGTCCAAGGCTCCTTCTGCAAGCGCCTTGCAGGCTCGCCGCTGGGCGCTCATCTCCGACATCGTCGGTCGACCGGAGCTGTACTTCCGCTCCACCCGCCACAAGCTTCTTCAGGAGCATGCGAAGGCCGTCAAGTCGACGCCGGAGCACCTGCTGGGCATCCTGCGGATGTACTGGACGCGCGGCCAGGTGCGTGACGCCCTGAATGGCAACTATCACCGCTGCGGGCGCATTGACCCGGAAAAGTCCCACGCCTTGACCCTGGAGAAAAAGGGCGAGCGCGGTTCGACGCAGGTGCACTTCCTCGTGCCTACCAGCGAGTGTGCGTCGCGAGGACGTAAGCCCATCCACTTTGACTACGAACCCTACAACCCGCCAGCGGAATTGGCACGACAGATTCTGGAGGTTGGATGCGAGAAGTTCCTATCGGATGAGATTGTGTCCATCCGGAAGACCTCCGACCATGTCCTGAACATGCTCTTCAGCGAGAAGGACGCGGACGGGAATCCGCTCGAGGACGAGAACGGTGATGTGGTGCTCAAGCCGCTAGGTCAACGACCGAGCTTCCACCAGATTGAGTACCGCCTGCGTAAGGCCCTCAGCGACTCCGAGCGGTACCGCAAGCGCGTGACGCGACATCACTTCGCGAACAGCCACGGGGCAACGCTGGGAACGGCGCTGGACGACTGCAATGGTCCCGGTGACGTCTACGAAATCGACGCCACCATCGTCGACTGCTACATCGTTGCAGACGCGGATGAACAGACCATTCTTGGCAAGTGCACGCTGTACATGGTCATCGACCGCTACACCAAGCTCACGGTCGGCTTCTACCTAACCTTGGGTTCGCCATCGTGGGAGGGTGCAAAGCTCGCGTTTTTGAGCTGCTTCGGGGACTGGGAGTCGCTGTGCAAGCGTCTTGGCGTGGTCTATCGACCTGAGGCGTTCCCGGCGCAAGGTGTCCGCCCAAACCGCATCGTTGCGGACCGCGGAGAGGCACTTTCGCTCAAGAGCAATGTCCTGTGCGACGGCATGCAGATTGAGATTGGCAATCTCCCGGCCCAGCGGGCAACGTGGAAGGGGCCAGGCGTGGAACTCAGCTTCAAGCTGACCCACGTCGTCATCAAGGACGAGGTCCCTGGATACCACCCGCCGCGCAATGCAATCCGCCGCCAAGGAAAAGACAAGTACGAGAAGAGCGCTTGCTTGACCCTCAAGCAGCTGACGCGAGTCGTCCTCGAGGTCATCCAAGCACGCAATCTGTCAATTCTTGCTGGACGAATCCTGACCCCCGCTCAGTTGCTTAAGAAGCTCCGCGCGACACCGGCAAACCTCTGGAACGAAGGAATTGCAGAGCTCCGGGGCATTCCTTCTCGCCACGACTATGCCTACGCGCGGGAGCAGCTGCTGCAGACGGCGCCAGCAACCGTCACACAGGACGGAATTCGATTCATGGACCTCTTCTACAAGTTCGATGACATCTTGGCGCGCGATTGGGCGGCCCGGGCAAGCATTCGAGGAAATTTCCCCGTTCAGGTCCGGTACTCCTCGGAGTCGACCAACGGCATCCTCATCGAGGACCCGGACAACCGTGGTGCGCTCATCGCAGCAGAGCTGACGTCGAAGTCCGCCGCCTTCAAGGACCTCTCGTTCGAAGAAGCAGGCTACTTGACCCGTGAGCAGCGTGCACTGCAAGCGCAAGCCGAAGAGAGCAACCAGCGCAAGCGCATTGGCACCGGCAACCGTATCGCCAAGGTCACCGTCCCTGCTAACAAAGCCATGAAAGAGAAGACCAAAGGCGTCGGCTTGGGACCCCGCAAGCGCAACGCCGCCGAGATGCGTGCAGCCCAGTTGCGCGCCAACCGTGCGCAGGAGCACGACCTGACAGGCCCGGGCTCACACGTCGGTGGCGGCGACATGAATTCGCGCCATCAGGATGCCGGGGGTCCGTCCCAGTCCCAAATCGGAAGCTCAGCGGCGAGGAAGTCTTCGTTGAGCAACCCCTTCAGCAATCGCGAGCAAAGCCAAGCTACGGACACGCTGGCCTTCATCCTTGATTCCATTGACAACAGCTAACCATCATGAACAACACCAACCACATCGAGTCGAGCACCGACGCCAGCAGCATCAACATCGCCCAGTACCGCAAGGAGACTTTCGAGCTGTACGCCGGCAATGCGTACATCGAAGCACTTCCCGACCTCCCTGAAGACGGAGTTCTCGTGAAGCGCCTTGCGGTCCTTCCGAAGTTCTCGGCGCAGGAGCGCGAGATGTCATCGCCGCATCGCCTGATGGCGCTCGCCAAGATTCGACGCATCTTCGTGCCCACGCCGCGCGTAGTGAGCTTGGCGCGCGCCATGCAGATGACCATGTTCGAGGGTTACGCCCCTCGTTCCCCTGGAAGCGTCTCGGACCGCGAAACGGACCAGCGCATCTCCTCAATGGTCAAGTCCGGCGGCCTGTCGGAGCTGGCCCAGCGAGACCTTGCGGCCCAGTTGTCTATGGGACTGATTGGCTCATCCGGCCAAGGCAAGAGCTTCACGCTGCGGCACATCGCCGGCACGGTCAAGCCCTACTACTTTCACGAGCAGACCGGGAAGTGGCAGGTTCCATATCTCATCATCGAGATGGCGTTCGACGGCAGGAGCGTGAACACGCTTGCCGCATCTATCGTCACTGAGTTGGACCGTATCCTTCCCGACGCAGGCTACTACAAGCTCGTCATGGAAGGGCGCGGGCGAAATGCTGAGACTCGCCTTGCGATGGCACTTCGCCTTGCGTACCTGCACGGCGTCGGGATGATTGTGGTCGACGAGGGTCAGAACCAGATGAGCACTGACGGGGAGGACGCGTTCACGCAGAAGCGTCGTGCACCGAAGGATGCGGTGCGAGAGAACTCGCTCACGAAGCTGCTCATCACGGCCTCCAACATCAGTCACATCCCGCTACTGATGGCTGGAACTCCCGAGATGTTCAACACCGTGGGGAATCGCTTCACGCGCTCTCGCCGCCTGGCAGGAAACGGCTCCGCCGTTTGGGGTCCGCTCACTCGCGTCGACCCGGGATTTGAGATGTTGTTGAAGGTCTTATTCCGCTACCAATGGGTCAAGACGCCGATTGAGTACTCGTCGGATTGGGCTGACTTCCTGCATCGCATGACCGGAGGCATCCCTGACGTCATGACCAAGCTCTGGGCATCCTCTCAACGCCTGGCAATTACCAGCGGCGTGGAGACCCTCACGCACGAGCTGGTGCAGGCTGCGATGGCTGCAGAGTTCCGCCCTGTGATTTTGGGCATCGAGACCGTCCTGAATGCAGACCAAGTGCCTGCGGCGCTGCACTCGCCGGACTTGCTCATCCCCTCCCAGCATGTCCTCGACCGCTGCCTGAGTGAGACCACGTTGCCAGTGGAGATTGAACGCGTCCTGCCTGACGAAGCCCCACCGGTTAAGCGGGCTCCCCGCCGGCGCGCGGTTAAGGAGCCATCCATCCCGCCAGCTGCAGCCCTTGACCCGAAGGTGCTCCAGTCAGCGGATTTGCGCACCGCGACCGCTGTACGGACCGAGCAAACGGCAGACTTGGGCTAAGCCTATGCGGTATCTGCTCGAGCGTCCGCGTCCTGATGAGCTTCTTACAAGCGTTCTAACGCGGACCGTCCGAACACTACCGTTCACCACCAGCGCAACGCTAGCCAGCTTGCGCGGAACCGAGAGGGGCTCCAAGCCGGGGCTCCTCTCCTTTCCCTTCGTGCACCAGATGGCCAGCGCGTGGCGGGCAGCGCCACTGGAAATCATCTGGCGCCACACAATGGTTCCCTACGCCACGGCGTTCGTGCAGGCTGATGCGTACGACCGCGCTATGCGCAATGCGTTGAGCTCAGAAGAGCAAAGGTCGGGGCTTGGGGCTGTCACTCAGTCGATATCGGCACAAGTCCCTCTTTGCCGGTTCTGCCGAATCTGCGCCGAGGAGGATGTTGCTGCGTGGGGCGACAGCTACTGGCGCAGGGCCCATCATCTTCCTGGCGTGATGTTCTGCCCAACTCACCGTTGTCCACTCACGGTCACGACGATTCCCACACTCGCTCGAGTCCTCATTGAGGTGCTGCCGCATGAGCTGCAAGGGCCGCGGACTAAGTGGGCCCCATCGCGGCTTGAACTGCGTCTGGCACACGCGAGCCTAGTGGCGCTCAACCGCCCCATCGGTCCGCCAAAGGAACCCACGGCGGCGGCATACCGCGCTGCGATGGTTAGGGTCGGGCTGCTCAGTCAAGGTAGCGATGTGGACACGGACCGGCTGAAGGCGTGGGTCAAGGAGGAGACCCTCGGGGAACAGTTCGCACGCCTGATACCAGACTCTGAGGGCGACCTGCGCTGGGCTCCGCGGCTGCTTACTCGCCTTCAGTGCGCGCAGAATCCGGCGGCCCGGCATCTCCTTTTCAGTTCCCTCATCGCAGCCGCGCAGGATGGCAACGCCCCGCTGCTGGACTTCAGGCCCATTGGCCCGCGACGCTCCCGCATGGTCGAGCAAGACGCACACTTCGCCGCCGCTGCTAAAAAGGCAGTCCGCGACGCCATCAAACGAGGCGAGCGGGTCCGTGTATGCGATGTCTTGCAGCAGGTCGGTTGCTGGTCTTGTTTCCGCCACCGCCGCCATGACTTCCCGAAGCTGCAGGCCTTCATCCTCTGGCTCAAGTCTTCCCCCGCGTGTGCGCGACCGAACTGGGGCCACGGCGGGACGCCCAGGGCGAGGTCAGTGATGCGCATGAGGGGCTGACCCTCCGGCCAGAAGGCCTGAATTTCCACCAGCTTGGCTAAATCGTTCTAGCTGTACGTCCTTCAAAGGACGCACAGCTATGAAATGGACTACTGGATATTCTCGCGACGTTAGACGCGCCCTCGTGGCCGTGGTGGCCTCAAGCGAAGGGGTGACCACCGTCATAAACGCGAACCGAGACGACATGCGGCTCGAGGTCAACGAGTACGGCTCACCCACTCACTTTCAGCTCAACCCCGCCGAACTGCAGCATGCAAGCTACGCCGACTATTTGGTTGGACCGTTGGCGGCCCTCCCAAGGCCTCCAGAGGGCGCTCACGCCGTTTTTCGCGCGTCGGTGGGAGGTCTCCCCTTGCTCATCCCCGCACAGGCCCTCATCCGGGCGCTTTTCGGAGCGCAGAAGCAACTGCGGGATTGGCTGTTTCATCCTGCAGGGCTGAGCATCGCAACCGAGCGCAGTGAGACATTTCGTCATCCCAACGATTTTTCCTTGAAGGCCATGGTTGCCTGGCTGAACTCCTCCGATGACATGGCGGCTTGTTGGGCGAGTGTCTATCGATTCGCGCTGCAGGGAAAGGTCGACCTCAAACGGCCTGATGTCCTCTGCAACTTCAGCGCGTGGGGCCATGACATCGGCGGAACTCTGCACGTCACTCACCTCATCTTGTACGAGGTGCAGGAGGCCGAGGTCACCAGGCACATCCGTCCCAAGAACGGACGGTGCACCTACGACGCGCGTGCCGCACGCGTGGCCGCGAACGGGCTGCTCACTGACGAACAGTGGCGCCTGATTTGCACCGACCTGGTAGCCGCTTTCCCGCCCATCGGAGGAAGGCCAGCTTTCACCCTCCGCCAGCGCTTCCAGATGATTCTCTTCAAACGAGCCACCAATATTCGCTGGAACGCCATGGGGTGGTCTCCTGCGGCACTGGCATCCGCGCAACGGTTTAATAGCCGCCTCAACCGGACCGAGCTTTGGGAGAAGCTCATCGCTCGACTGACTGAGGCGTTGGTCATGGAGCCGCCATGCTGCACTGGGCTCCTCCATCCGCCGGCGGCCAACGATGCGGCTGTGGACGCCGCACGCGTGGCTTAGCGTCCTCGACGCGCTCTGCCAAGCAGTGAACGTATAAAACCCCACCCTAGACCTCCAGCATCGATGAGGGGGCTCAAAACACCGCGCTCGATGCGAAGTACGCGTCAGCGGGTAGTCGGGGACGCAACACCGGGTGGTAGTACAGAGGTGCCGACGGGCGCGTTAGCTGCGTAAATTCTGTACATCGTCGAGCGAGCACGCCGTGTCGACGGGCCCAAGCTCGTCCGGCAATCCACCTCCCAGCCCATGTTGGGCTGGGGGTGTATTGGCCAAAACGTTCTCCCTAGGCTGAGCGTTAAAGAAGAACTTCCATGGGAAGAACTTCTAAACCGTTCCTCCTAGGACGGAGTTCTAAAAAAGGCGACTTCCAAGGTGAACGTCTGAGGCTCCTCACCCGCGGGCGGTCTGGCCCGTAGCCAGGGCTGACCTCTGCGCCTTGTCTCACCGGCCACCTCCGGAGATGAGGGCAGTCCTCTCCACCGAGGACTCAGTGAGGTTTTGCCAAGGTGAGTTCCCCCAAGGTCGCACCCCGTCCGCATGCGCATCCTGCAGCAGCGCTCCTGCGGCGCCGTCCTACAACACGACGCGCCACCGGCTGTCGCCGGCAGCCATCAGGCAGAGGTACTTTCCGATGAACGCCAGGAGGCAACATGGTCACCTCTGCCCGCTCCATCGCTTCTCTCACCCTGAGCTTCGGTCTCGTCAACGTTCCTGTCCGACTGTTCTCCGCCACCGAGTCTGGGACGGAAATTCGCTTCAACCTGCTGGACAAGGATGGTTCGCGTCTAAAGCAGCAGTACGTGAACGAGCGGACCAAGAAGGTCGTCGAGCGCAAGGACATGGTCAAAGGTTACGAGGTGGAGAAGGACCACTTCGTCCTGTTCACGCCGGACGAGCTCAAGGCTCTTGAGGAAGGTAGCAGCCACGTCGTCGAAATCGTGTCCTTCGTGCCGCAGGCATCCATCGACCCGCTCTTCTACGACAAGAGCTACCTACTCGCACCGGACAAGCGCGGAGCCAAGCCGTACGCCTTGCTTGCTGAGGCGATGCGCCGCTCAGACCGTTGCGCGCTCGCTAAATGGTCGTTCAAGGCCAAACAGTACATCGTCCAGGTTCGCGCCAACGACGACGGCCTCATCCTCCAGCAACTCCGCTATGTGGAAGAGGTGCGCTCCCTTGCAGACCTCAACATCGAGAAGGCTGACGTATCCAACTCTGAGCTTCAGCTCGCTCTCAAGCTGGTAGACACCATCGCCGAGGACGACTTCAACCCGGAAGAATTCCAGGATGAAGAGCGGGCGCGGGTCCTGGCCGCCATTGACGAGAAGGTGGCCGGAAAGGAAATCGTCGCGTCCTCGCATTCGGAGGACGAAGTGGTGGCCGGCGGCCAAGTCATTGACCTGATGGAAGCCCTTCGGAGCAGTTTGGCCAATAAGCCCGGCTTCAAGTCGAAGACCACCAAGGCCGCAGACAACGTGACCAGGCTCAAGCCTGCAGCCACAGCAGCCACTCGCAAGCCAGCCAAGCGGGCCGTCGCAGAGCCCGAGCCGGCCGCAGCGCCGGCTCCCAGGAGTCGAGCCCGCAAGTGACTATGGCCGCTGCGCACGCCTACGGTCCACGCCAAGCGGAGAAGCTGGTCGGCCTGAGCCGTGCCTTCATCCAGACGCTTGTGGAGGCGGATGTGCTCCGTCCAGGACCCGCTGGCGAGTTTTCGCTGCAGGACATCGTCGTGCTTCGGACCGCCAGGGGCCTCAAAGATGCCCGAGTGCCAACTCGAAAAATCATTCAAGCGCTCAAGAATGTACAAGCGTCACTCCCTGCACCCCAGCACCTGGCCAGCGTGCGCGTGCGTGCAAACGGAGGAACGGTAGAGGCCGCAGACTCATCGGGCAAGCACGATGCTGTCTCCGGGCAACGCCTGTTGGCTTTGGATGAGCCCATCGGCGCTCAATCGGGCGCCCCCTCTACTGCTCGGACAAGTCCGCCGCCGGCACGCGACGCGCGCTACTGGTGCCAGCAAGCAGTACGACTAGAGGCAACGGATACCGCGGCAGCTGAGGCTGCCTATCGACGTGCCATCTCGCTAGACCCGTGCTTCAGCGCTGCCTACGTGAACCTCGGCGCGATGCTCTGCGAGGCTAAGCGCTGCATGGAAGCAGTAGCGCTTTACGACGACGCGCTTGAGCATTGCGGCGACACGCCCTTGGTGCACTTCAACCGCGGCGCGGCGTTGGAGGACTCCGGCAGACCGACGCTCGCCGTGGACTCGTACAAGCGCGCCCTGGAGCTGGACGAGAGCCTTGCCGACGCGCACTACAACCTTGGGGTGCTCATGGAGCGACTTGGGGACAGCCAAGCTTCCCTGCGGCATTTCAGCGCCTACCGTCGTCTTCACCGCGAGGAAAGCTTGTAGGCAAGTCATTTGCTAGCTCGACCCATTAACAATCCAGCACTCATCCGCAAAGGAGACCAAAATGTCCGACGACAAAACCAAGACCGGCGGCCAGGACCGCAGCCGCATCAATGTCAACGAGGATTACGAGCTTCGCGACTGGAGCAAGAAGTTCGGCGTTACTCCGGACGAGCTGAAGAAGGCGGTTAACGCTGTTGGAACTAGCGCCGACGCCGTGGAGGCCCACCTGAAGGGCCAGAAGCGGTAATGCCGTGCTGGTCGCGACGTGGAACGTCAACAACGTTCTGAAGCGGCTCGACCAGCTGCTGAACTGGCTCGACCGGCGCAAGCCGGACGTGGTGGCGCTTCAGGAACTGAAGGCAGTCACCGAAGATTTCCCTGTTGAAGCGCTCGAGGCAGCTGGCTACCAGTGCCTTGTAGTTGGGCAGAAGTCGTGGAACGGGGTGGCGCTGCTGTCGAGAGGGCATGAGCCCCTTCCCGTTCTCACATCCTTGCCTGGCGACCCGAAGGACAGGGAGGCGCGCTACGTCGAAGCCGCCATCAACGGGGTTCTGTTCGGCTGCTTGTACGCAGTCAACGGGAATCCCCAGCCGGGGCCGAAGTTTGCGTACAAGCTAGCTTGGCTGGAACGCATGCGAAAGCGCGCTGACGAGTTGTCGGCCACGGGACAACCGGTGGTGTTGCTGGGCGACTGGAACGTGGTCCCAACCGACCACGACATCTACAAACCGGACACTTGGCGCGACGACGCACTGCTTCAGCCCGAATCCCGCGCCGCGTTCAACGCCATCATCGAGCAAGGCTGGACCGATGCTCTGCGCGTCCAGCATCCTGAGAACCCGCCGCCTTTCACCTTCTGGGACTACCGGCGCAAGCGTTGGGAGCGTGACGCAGGCCTGAGAATCGACCACATCCTCGTGAGCAAGCCCCTCGCTGTCGTAAATGCGGGCGTAGACAAGGAAGAGCGCGGACGGGAGAGTCCCAGCGACCATGCGCCCGCGTGGGCCGAACTGACTGCCGCGAAGGCTGTCACCAAGAAGGCTGTAGCACCGCGGACGTCGGCCAGGTCTGCGCCGCCCTTGGCGAAATACAACCAGAAGCGCAACTTCAGCAAAACCGCTGAGCCGGCTGGACGGCCCGTACAGCAACGCCGAGAGGACGCTTCCGACCTGCAGTTCGTCATCCAAAAGCATTGGGCGAGTCGCCTGCACTACGACTTCCGCCTGGAGCTTGATGGCGTGATGCTGTCTTGGGCGGTTCCCAAAGGACCGTCGTTCGACCCTGCCATCAAGCAGATGGCAATTCATGTGGAAGACCATCCGCTCGATTACAACGAGTTTGAGGGTGATATCCCCAAGGGCGAGTACGGGGGCGGCCGAGTCATCGTGTGGGACCGAGGAACCTGGGAGCCAACCGTGGACGCACGCGAAGGCCTCACAAAGGGCAAGCTCATCTTCAAGCTTCACGGGCAGAAACTCGCGGGCCTATGGGAGCTCGTGCGCATCTCCAGACCTGGGGAGAAGAAGCAGGACCAGTGGCTGCTGCTCAAGAAGCGCGGCGATGCGTGGGCCCGCCCCTCTACCGAGTACGACGTCATCACCGCTTTGCCTGACAGCATCGTCGCTAAGCCGCTCGGCTTGGTCGAAGAGCGCGAAGCACGCCAGCCCATTGCCGCCCATGCGCATTCAGCTGCCGAGATTGCCGCGGACCTTCGCCTTGCGAAGAAGGCGGCGCTGCCTGCGAAGCTTGAGCCCCAACTAGCGACGCTCGCTTCTTCGGTCCCGCCCGGCGATTGGGTAGTCGAGACGAAGTTTGACGGGTATCGGCTGCTTGCCCGGGTTGAAGGCAAGGAGGTGAAGCTTTTCACCCGAAACGGGAACGACTGGACGAGCAAGTTCAAGCCCCTCGCGGAAGCGGTCGCATCTCTTGGGCTGAAGAGTGCATGGTTGGACGGGGAGATTGTGGTTCTCAACGAGAGCGGAGTTCCCGACTTCAACGCCCTTCAGACATCTATCGATAACAGCCGCACGAAGAACATCCAACTGTTCCTCTTCGACGTGCCCTTCCTGAACGGCATGGACCTCCGGGCGGTTCCCGTCGTCACTCGAAGGGCGAAGCTCAAGGAGCTTCTCGAAGGGCATGAGGGCTCGGTGCGCTACAGCGAGTCCTTTGCCGCACTCCCGCAGCAGATGCTTAACGCTGCCTGCCAGCTCGGCTTGGAGGGCGTCCTGCTCAAGCGGTCTGACTCCCCTTATGTATCCAGGCGGACCGAGACGTGGCTGAAGCTGAAGTGCCAGCTTCGCCAAGAATTCGTGGTCATAGGCTTCACGGACCGAACTGGCTCCAAGGCGGAAGTCGGGAGCCTGCTGCTGGGCTATTACGAGGGCGGCGAACTGAAGAGCGCCGGCTCGGTCGGGACGGGTTGGAGCGCTGCCGCCGGCAAGGAGCTTCATTCCAAGCTCTCGAAGCTCGTGACTTCAACGCCGCCAGTCAGCTCTTCTGAGACCAAGCCCGGCCGCTGGTCCAAGCGCGCTGCGGGTAGCGAGCGCTGGGTCCGGCCCACGGCCGTCGTAGAGGTTGCCTTCTCGGAGTGGACGCCCGACGGTCAAGTTCGGCATGCCACCTTCCGCGGGGTGCGAACGGACAAGCCGGCCGCAAGCATCGTGCGCGAGAGACCGAAGTTCGCCGCAGCGCAGCCCTCCTCGCTGAGTTCCAAGAAGGCAAAACCTCCTACGGTGAAGGTCACAAATCCGGAACGCGTCATCGACCCTACAACCGGCTTCAAGAAGCTCGACCTGGTTCGGTTTTATGAGTCTGTGGCTGACTGGATACTGCCGCACCTCAAAGGGCGGCCCGTCTCCCTGGTGAGGGCGCCGCAGGGCATCACAGGACAGCTGTTCTTCCACAAGCATCCCGACACCAAGATGCCCGGCTTAACCGAGTTGGACCCTGAGCTCTGGCCGGGTCACACATCGTTGATGAGCGTCGACACTGTGGACGCTTTGCTCAGCGCCGCGCAGATGAACACCATCGAGTTCCACACCTGGAACTCCAAGTCCAGCGACATCGACCGACCAGACAGAGTCATCTTCGATTTGGACCCGGGAGAAGGCGTCACCTGGACCATGCTGCAAGAAGCGGCCGTGTTGATGCGGACATTGCTCGCGGAACTCCAGCTGGAGAGCTGGCTGAAGACCAGCGGAGGCAAAGGCCTGCACGTGGTTGTCCCGCTGACGCCCAAGCTCACCTACGACGAGGTGAAGCAGTTCTCCCAGGTGGCCGTTCAGCAC
>Ga0065165_1000969_pt1 | contig 35838 bp, 25 predicted proteins | sample AraplaMF_Cvi_mMF_FD_63813 | JGI IMG/M metagenome (GOLD analysis project Ga0065165, IMG submission 63813) | Arabidopsis root microbial communities from the University of North Carolina, USA - plate scrape MF_Cvi_mMF (version 2) (version 3) | ecosystem: Host-associated > Plants > Roots >... | reverse complement strand
CGTAACCGACTCAAAGTTATCCACATGATCCTCTCTGGAACCGCCCAGAATAATCATCACCTTGCCGGTATAGTCACGAGGCCCCCAGATCCAATAATTATTATGGTTGCCGATAGAGGCCGGCAGACCGTAGTCCTTGCCGAAGAAGTCGATGGCCCCGCAGCGACCATAGTTGTTAGAGAGGATGCAGCAGTCGGCTTTGTCGGCGGCACTCAGCGAATTGTACACCGCCCCTACGTCGCGGGCCTTCTCCTTCCAGCCAAACATGTCGGCATAAAACTGCGGAAGGTCTGATAACTTTTTGTTCTCGTTCGAGGAGGGTTCATGACCCAGTACCTTGGCGTATTGAATGTAGCCATCTACCGGTAGCACCGGCAGTACAAGTGGAATGATGATAAGCGTAGTGATCACCATGAGCGATGGGTAAACATAAAGCACCCACTTTCGGTAGCCACGGTTAAAAGTATACTCTACAAATACGCCCCCGGCGGCGAAGAGCGCCGTAAAGGCAGGCGCGAGGTACTCACCCTTGCTGGTGCGGTTAACCATCAGTATAATAAATACCGTAGTGAAGATCCAGCCCAGCATGCGGTAGGGCCGTAGCCTGCCATTTAAGAACAGTGCCGCCAAACCTGCAAGCCAGAGCGGGACGCTTATGGGATGAAGATCGGTAAAGATCTCACCTAAGAACGTAAAGACATTACGGCCGGAGTACTTGCCGGCCGAGGCGTTGTGAATAAACTCCAGGTGCGCCATATCGTGCAAGACATTCCAGACCACGTAAGGCAGGAACAATACACCGGCAATGCCCCCCGCCAGATAGGGCCAACGTGTTTTAAGCCAGGCGGGCTGGCTAAGCAGTACGCCGACAAAGATACCGGCCCCCAGAAACAACACGCTGATCTTATTTAACAGGCCAATGCCCAGCGCCAGACCAATCCATAACCAAAGCTTCGTATTACGAGTGTGGAGCAGTTTTAGTAGTAAATAGAACACAAGCGCCCATATAAAGATGTCGAGGGCATTCATATTATAAAAGCCGCCCATAGCCAGGTGGATTGGAGAAATAACCACCGCCAGTGATGCCAGGAATACAGCCCACGCTTTGCCCCCGAGCTGTTTGGTGAGCTTCGCCGTGAGGAAGACCGTAGCGGCAATGGCCAGCGCCGGAAACAACCGTATCGCAACCAGGCTATCGCCCAATATCAAACGGCTTACCGCCAGGAGCCAGATGGATAGGGGGGGATGGTCCACATACCCGTAACTAAGGTGCTCGCTGCAGGCTATATAATAGAGCTCGTCGCGGAAGAACCCATACCCGCCCGAAAGGTTTGTGATAACATGTAAAAGAAAGCTTACCGCAGAAAGCCCCCAGGCAGTGACGCGTTCGGTTTTGGAAAAGGAAAAGACAGATTGTTCTGACATCATGATGTTAAAGATACTCCCAATGACGTCCGATCGACACTCTGCGTTGCACCACACACCAAAATTATTTCCGGCAACGCCCTCCTTCCTCACCTTCGCTCTCGAGCTCACACCCGCGTTGCATCCACCATAGCGTCAGCGACGGCGGGCTGAGTCCGCCGATGGTATCATTCAATGGCTAAACCCTGAAATCAGCTACGTGTGCTGATTCAGTCTGAGACTTTATCCCAATCAAGAAATAGATCGTGCTGTTGCCGGGCCGTACCGTTGCTTCTTATTACATCTTTATTACAACTATATGCCCATGCGCAGAGTGTTGTTACCGTTGTAGCGTAAAAAGTATCTAAAACATTCGAACCCTACCCCTGAACGCTTGTTGTTGTCAGGAGGATATCGTAAATTAATTATGCTGAACGTAAAACTTCAGCGCACAACGGGAAAGGAGAGTTAAAGGCAGGCGGTTTTTGGACTCTCCTTTTTTTCTATGTTTATCCGGTAGGTAGTAGCGTCACGTTGTATAAACAGATCGCTCACCAACCGGTTATCGTTTTGAGATATGCTGTAAGCTCGGAAGCAATTTCCTGATGTTGTGCCTGACTGGGATGACCGCCACAACCCGCTGTATACGCTTTCGATATAGCGTAATACGAAACCTTATCCTCACCTTGCTGTTTATAATAATTTACAATGCCCGCCAGGTAATGTTGTAGCATTGTGTTTAGCGCCGGCTCGGCCATAGGGCTCGTAAGGCAAACAATATGTGCCGTAGGATAGTGCCGACGCAGCGTGCCGATAAACGCGATATAGTGTTTTGTAAACTGAACCGAATCCTGCGGGCCATCGTTCTCACCCAGACATACCGTTACCACATCCGGCGTATAGCCGTTAAAATTCCAGGGCCGTGCATCGTTCCGCATATCCATCTTATCGTATACCTGCGGCATCGTCTTGTCAAAGCCATAGCTCTTCATCAGACCGATACCCGATACCGCCGACAGCTGCCATTGAGCATTCAACGCGCGGGCGGTCATAGGGCCATAACTCATATAAGCATTGTGCTGATCATACCACTGTCCTTTATCACAGGCAATCATAGAAGCGTCGCTTCCGGCGCTGCTCGTAATCGAGTTACCAATGAACTCTATCGTACGCTCCGGACGCGCCCCGAAGGGTACAAGATCTTCACAGATAAAGCCCATAAACTCCAGGTAGCCAGACCCTGCCTCGGTAGCCTTGATTACCGTAATAGTATGCGTGCCGCCCGGTAGCCCCTCGGCAGCTTTTACAATCGTGGTCTTACCGGTTGTCCGTATCCGCCGTGGTGCCTGGTTGTCGATCACTAATGTTACGTAGTTCCGTTGCCCGTTGGGCATCTCGTCGTTTAGAATAAGATCGCACGACGATCCGCGGAACTTCGCCTGAATGTAAATCCCCGGTTGCCAGAACTTCGGTTTTTTTGGATCTGAAAAATCAACACGGCCCGTGTACTGAATATGCTTATTGTCCGCTTCAAAAAACTTGATCTCCGGCTCATTGGCTTGCGCGTAATCCAATGCGGCAAACACAAAGACCATCACAAAAAAGCAGAAGGGGAATGGCGTATGTCTCATCACGAAATTTAGGGTATCAAATATACGGCCAGGACTACATACCGTTATATTAAATTTTACCGGAGGAGCGAACCCGCGTAATACCGGTCCAAAAGGAGGGACCACGCAACCATCCCAGGCCATCGTTAAAGTCTTAAAATCCTGCTATCTTTGTATAAGCGATGATGAGCAGAGGGTGTTTAGCGTTTCTCTTTCTACTGGGGCTGTTTGGCCCTGCCATGCTTTACGGCCAACCGGTAATTTCCATTACCGATGCACAAGACCAGCACATCTTTGCCTTCCATGAAATCGAGTTCATGGAAGATCCATCCAATAAACTTACCGTTCACGATGTAACGCAGCCGGCCTATTCCAGCCGATTTCAGCCTTCGGCGGAATTCAACCCCACAAACTTTAACAAGTCCTCGGCCTACTGGCACCGCATCACCATACGGCACAACGACCTGTCTGCCCGGCAGTGGATTCTGGAGTTCTTTGACCAGACCATTGACTCAATCGAATTTTACAGCCCCGACGGGCAGGGCCAATACATCCAGCAATCGTTTGGCGACCGCTACGCTTTCGCCCACCGGGCGCTATGGCACAAGAACTTCATCGTACACCTCGACAACAGCACCAGCGAAATTCGCACCTATTACTTCCGCGTGCGATCGCAACAGCGCGCCGATGTTATCGTAGTACTCCGCGCAGTAGACTGGCTGTTCCATTACGCTCTGGACGAATACTTTTTCTTCGGCATCTTCTACGGCATGCTCCTGGTGTTCAGCTTTTACAACTTGTTGATGTACCTGGCCGTGCGAGAATCGCACTATGTACTATACGTGCTCTACCTGGTAAGCATCGGCATGTTCGAAATGAGTGCCGACGGCATAGGCTATCAATACCTGTGGCCCAACGCGCCGGGCTGGAACCAGTATGCAGCAGGCTTTGCGCAGTATGCCGCATCATGCCTGTCGTTATTCTTCACCATCTCGCTGCTTAACTTACGACAAAGCCACTCCATATTATATCGTGTGGCCATCGCGGCTTTTCTGCTGCGCACAATATACCTGCTGCTCAGCCTCACATTTTTTCAGGCGTGGTTTACCTTCAAGCCCGTCGAGTTTATTCCGTTGGGCGTTGGTCTCTATATAGGCGTGCGATGCCTGCTGAAAGGCTATCGCTATGCCCGCTTCATTGTAGTAGGGTATGCGTTCCTGTTCTTCGGTATCGTAACCAAAGTGCTGCTCTACTTTGGTTTTAACTGGATGCCATACGGACAGCTTTCGCACTACAGCCTCGGGTTCAGCTTCATAATGGAAATGATATTCCTCTCGTTTGCCATGAGCGACAAAATTCGCCTGCTGCGCGTGGAGAAAGCCGAGGCCCAGGAGCGCACCATCGAACAACTGCGGGTAAACCAGCAACTCAAAGACAACCTCAACGAAGAACTGGAGCAACAGGTAAAAGTTAAAACCGCACAGCTCGTTCAGAAAACCGAACTGGTAGAGCAGCAGAACCATCAGCTCGAACAAGCCAACCAGCAACTGGCCGAGCAGGCCGCCGAGATCGCCGCGATGAATGCCTTGCTAACCAAAGACAACGTACGCCTGCAACACGACGTAGCCGAAGTAAAAGAGGCACGCATCCTTTCAAAAGAAGTCGACTTTGAAGAATTCAGCGCCATGTACCCCGACGACGAGAGCTGCCTGAAATTCCTCGCCGACATAAAATGGCACAACGGCTATGCCTGCCGCAAATGTGCCCACACCGCCTACGGTGCCGGCCGCAGCCCCCACAGCCGCCGCTGTTCCAAATGCGGTTACGACGAGTCGGTCACCGCCTACACCATGCTTCAAAACACCCGACTGCCCATCAACAAAGCCTTCTACATGATCTTTCTGGTGTACAGCTCCAAAGGGAACATCTCCTCGCACAAGCTCTCCGAGATACTCGGCATCCGCCAGTCAACCTGCTGGACGTACAGCGCCAAGATTAAAAAGAGCATGAAAGAGCGCCGCCGCCAGGGTGGGCTGCACCATCACGAAGGGTGGAACTCCATCTTGATGGAAGAAAACTAGCGTTCAGAACACGTTTTCGGAATATTTTTTCTCACTGATTCATAAGCAGTTATGAAAACGATTGAATTCGGCGGGCTACGCGCCCAAATTTTTGTAATCTATTGAATTACTGATGTTTATCACCCATTCTTCTGGAATCGTTTGCGTAGACGGTACCGTATCAACGCTTTTCCAGTAAACGCCCAAAACCCGTTAAAACAACTCTGAAAAGCCGGTTTTCCATTTGCGCATAAAGCGTATCAGGACTTATAACTATCTAACTTTCAGTGTGTTGTATTGTGATTTGTCGGCGGCCCACTACATTTGAAATAACTCAAACAATTACAGGTTTCTTACTTATGAACAGAAGTGTACTTAGCGTGTTAGTCATGCTGCTCTGTGCGGCCCTTCCAGGGTGGGCGCAGAATGTCGTGACAGGCAAAGTCACCAGCCCGAGTGGCGAGGGACTGCCAGGTGTGAATGTGGTATTAAAAGGATCTACGACGGGAACCATGACCGACGTGGACGGGAACTTCCGACTCAATGTAACGGAAGGAACCCTCGTCTTCTCCTTCATCGGTTATAGAACCACCGAGACCCTCATCCAGGGACGTACAACCATAGACGCCGTGCTGGAAGAAGACGTAACAACCCTCGAACAGGTTGTAGTCGTGGGTTACGGTACCCAGGAAAAGAAAGACATTACCGGTGCCGTAAGCGTTGTTAATAAAGAAGTGTTCGACTCGCGCCCCAACAGCCAGTTCGGCAACCTCATCCAGGGCAAGACTGCCGGTGTGCAAGTCATTTCCAACTCAGGCAAACCTTCAGCCGGCTTTAGTGTAAAAGTACGGGGTACCAGCTCCGTAACAGCTGGCAGCGATCCGCTGTATGTAGTAGACGGTGTGCCCATCTCTGACACCCGCACAATAAACCCGGCCGACATCGAGACAATCTCCGTATTAAAAGATGCGTCGTCGGCTGCTATCTACGGTGCGCAGGGAGCCAACGGCGTTGTACTCATCACCACCAAGCGCGGACAGTCCGGTGTGCCTCGCGTAGAATTCAGCGCGTACGGAGGCTTCTCCAGCCCATGGAAGAAACTGAAAGTACTTAACGGCGAACAGTACCGCGACCTAATGACTGAGCTAGGCCAGACAACAGACTGGAGCCAGTATACCGCCAACACCGATTGGCAGAACGAAGTGTTTCAACGCGGCCGCTCACAGAACTACCAGCTCTCCGTATCCGGCAAGAACGAAGGAACGTCATATTATATATCCGGCGGCTGGACAGAACAGATCGGTACAGTGCGCAGCGCGCAAATGAACCGGTATAACATGAAGATGAACCTGGAGCAAAAAGTAAACAACTGGCTCACCCTCGGTTCCAACATCAACTACGCAAGGTATCACGATGTAGACGTTACAGACAACACAAACGTAAACAGTGGCGGTGTTATACTCGGCATGCTTTCAACACCTCCCGTTATCGGCATCTACCGTCCCAACGGTTGGTTTACCAGCAATCCCTTTCAGGATTGGGAGAACCCCATTGCAAGCACCGATGGTTCGCAGCGCGGCTATAACAATCAGCGTCTGCTCGGAAACGTATATGCCGAGATTGAAATCATTCCCGGCCTGAAATTCAGAAGCAACGCCGGTATAGACTACATCAACGCCGTAAATGACTACTTCCTCGATCCGGTGCTTACAAGCTATGGTCGCTCAAAAGAAGGTATAGGCCGTAACGGCACAAACCTTACCAACTACTACATTATCGATAACACGTTAACCTACCAGAAGACGTTTGACGATAAGCATAACTTCGGCGCGTTGATAGGAACCGTAGCACAGAAATTCCGGTGGGAGAATGCCTCCATCGAAAAGACAGGTTACTCAAGCCGTACAATCCCTACAACTAACGCAGGCTCCGTTATAACCTCAGCTACCAACGATAAGTCAGAGAAGTCCAACGCGTCATTTCTGGGGCGCTTAACGTATGATTACGACGGCAAATATCTGCTTACCGCGAATTTCCGGGCCGATGGTTCGTCTAACTTCGGCCCGAACAAACGGTGGGGCTATTTCCCCTCGTTCTCGATGGGCTGGCGGATATCGCAGGAAGAGTTTTTCCCGAACATTGAAAGCGTAGACGACCTGAAGCTGCGTGTAGGATGGGGACAGGTAGGTAACGATAACGTTGGTCAGTATGCTTATTACGGCAAGGTAGCATCGCCGGCGAACTATCCGATTGGTGGAACAATCCAGCCCGGAACATATCCGGAAACCATAGCCAATTACGATCTGAAGTGGGAAACAACAGAACAAACCAACATCGGTATTGACGTATCGATACTGAATTCGCGCATCACAATGTCAGCCGACGCTTACCTGAAACGTACAACAGGTATGCTGCTGAATGTGCCGCTGCCGCGCTCTACCGGATTTACAGCAGGGTTGAAGAATGCCGGTGAAGTAGAAAACAAGGGGCTTGAATTCCAGGTAAGCTCACGTAACCTGGTGAACGAGTTGCGCTGGGAAACAGACTTCAACATTTCGTTCAACCGCAATAAGATTATCAACCTTGTGGGCCAGCAGATTGTAGACGGCGCCATTCCTTCGCGTGGTAGTATAACCTATTCGGTAGAAGACAAACCCATCGGCCTGTTCTATGGCTTTGTATCGGGAGGAGTCGACCCTGCCACGGGTATGGAGTATTATGTAAATGCCCAGGGCGAAAGTACCTTCTCTCCGAAGAACGATACCGATAGAACGTTTATAGGAAATCCTAATCCCGATTTTATCTACGGTATTACAAACACCTTCTCATATAAAAATTTCAGCCTGAGTGTGTTCCTGCAAGGCTCGCAGGGTAACGACATATTCAACGTAACCCGAATAGAAGGCGAAGCCATGATCGATGCCAAGAACCAACTGGCTACCGTAAACAATCGCTGGCGCCAGCCCGGTGATATAACCGACGTGCCAAAGGCCGTATGGGCCAGCACGGCAAACTCGCTGGCATCAACACGGTTTGTAGAGAACGGCTCGTACCTCAGAGCCAAGGCGGTTACGTTAGGCTATACCATTCCGCCATCCGTGCTTACGCGGTTGAAAATCAGCAATGCCAAAGTATACGTAACCGGCGAGAACCTTTTCACCATCACGAAGTACTCGGGCTTTGACCCGGAAGTTAACGCCTTCTCCGGCACTACCGTGTCGGGTATAGACTACGGCACCTATCCGCACAGCCGCAACCTGATATTTGGTCTGAATGTTTCATTTTAAGCAACAGCAATCATGAACGTTAAAAGCATAGCTTCCTTACTCGCACTGGGCATCGCGCTGACCGCGTCGTCGTGCGATGACTATATCGATCTTCGTCCGATCTCTACCGCTACCGATGATAACGCCTACACAACAGCAAAGAATGCCGAGGCGGCGTTAGTGGGCATATACGATTCTTTTTCACAAGAGTATTATATCTGGGATAATATCTTACTAACGGATGTGCGCTCGGATAATTATTACGCCGGTGGCGATAACGCCGAGATCTTTCAGTTCGATAATCTCGCAGAGAACTCGGGCAACGTCCGGTTATTCAACGACTGGAGCCAGATTTATAATGCCATCAGCAAAGCCAACGTAGTGCTGAAGCGTGTTCCGGATATTACCGACGACCTTTTGACAGAGACCCGTAAACAACAGATCCTCGGAGAGGCATCCTTCCTGCGGGCATACCACTACTATCAATTAGTAAAAACATGGGGCGGCGTGCCGCTGGTAACAGAACCGGTAATGTCTACCGAGCCTGCTGAAACACAGAAAGAGCGCAATAGTGAAGCTGAAGTCTACGCACAGATTATAAGCGACCTGGAGTTTGCCCTGGAGCGACTGCCCGACACATACTCAGCCGACGCAAGCGTAAACAAGGCACGCGCTACCAAAGGCGCGGTGAACGCGCTGCTGGCAAAAGTATATGCGCAAAAGCCAGATCGCGACTACGCCAAAGTAGAAACCTACTGCAATGCCGTAATCAACAGTCCTGCAGGTTATGCGTTGATGCCCAGCTTCGATCAGCTCTTCGACGGCGGCCACTACAACAACCAGGAGTCTATACTTGAAGTACAGTTTGTAGGTGGGCAGGAAGGCAACTGGGGCCCGAACCTGTTATTGCCGCCATCGCTCACACAAGCTACCTGGCGCAAGTTCGTCGTGCCGTCAAAAGATCTGGTGGCAGCCTTTGATTCCGAAGGCGACGAAATTCGTAAGAACGCGTCGGTATTTTTCGAGAATGTGCCGTGGAGAGATGAATACTGGTCGCCACAAGGCACCGAGAGTGTTCCATTTGCATTCAAGTGGCGTGATCCGGGCTCTGGCGCCAGCACAAACCGTCAGTATATCTTCAGACTGGGCGATATTATCCTACTGAAGGCTGAAGCAGCCAACGCGCTTAATAAACTGGAAGATGCCCGCGACCTCGTAGATCAGATTCGCGCAAGGGTAGGCCTCGACCCTACAACTGCAAACGACAAGGCTACCATGCAGCTGGCCATTGAAAAAGAACGCCGCCTGGAGCTGGCACAGGAAGGACAGCGTTGGGATGACCTGGTGCGCTACGACCGTGCCGAAACCGTAATGAACGCCCTGCAGGACGTAAACCTCATTACCGGTCAAACCAAAGTTTACAACATGCAGCCTTATAAGCGCGTGCTGCCAATACCGCAGCAGGAGCGTAACCTTAACAAGCTGCTCGAACAAAACAGTCAGTATAACTAAGCGCCTTTATTCTAACAGCTATGAATATGAAACCTTTATATAGGCTTGTATATCTGCTCTCACTTGTAACGGTAGTGTGGTCGTGCGACAACGACAACATGGACCCCGTTGGCGAGTGGACCATTGAGGCCCCGGCCCTTACAGCACCCGCCAACAATGCGGCGATTGTTCTGAACGAAGCAACGCCCGCAGCGAAAACAAAATTTGAGTGGAGTCCTGCTGTGGCCAGCAATAAATTTCTGATTGCATATGCCGTAGTGCTCGTGCCGGCGGAAGCTACCACGTTTGACAAGCCGATCGTCAGCATTACTCCGGGCAACGCGGGCAAAAACCTGTTTGCCGAGATTACCGCGCAACAGCTTGACTATGCCCTGTGGGCCGCGTGCTACCCCGCCGGTAAGCCGGTAAAGCTCAAGTGGGCTGTAATAGCAAAGGCCATCGAACAGTCCGTAGTGACGTCGCAGGAAATCACCTTCACACGTTTTGAAACAGAGTACTTCCCGTCGACCCTGTTCATTACCGGAGCAGCTACCGAAGCGGGTGCCGACATTACAAAAGCTACCGCCATGCGCGCGCAGAAAAATGCGGACGGCGATCTCACCTACATATTCGATGTATACACAACACTGACAAAAGGCGCAACCTACGAATTCCACGATCAGCCAGCTGCCAAATCGCGCACGTATGGTGGTCAGGATGGAAAGCTTGCCCCCTGTGGCACCGCGATTACCGCACCGGAAACAGGACAGTATCGTGTTACCGTAGATTTGATGAATAACACCTACACGCTGCTTAAGATCGACAAGTGGAGTGTAGTAGGCGATGCCATTAAAGGCGATTGGGGTGGCGATGATCCACTGAGCTATAAAGGCAACAGCGTATGGGAAGGCAAAATAAACGTAGTAAAAGATGCCGGTCAGTTTATCTTCCGTGCCAATGGCGACTGGACATATATCCTGAAACTTGTTGTTGGAAGCACCAACAAAGTAATAATGGAATCTGAAGCCAATACCACAGGAGTCACAATCGATAACTTCCCCGGTAAAGACGTGGGATCGTATATCTTCACCTTGAATCTGGCGGCAGATAAGTACACCTATGCCATTGCCGTAGATCCGGACTCTCAACCGGCCGCCGCGATTATTGGCGAGACAGCCAGCCCTGACGCCGATGCCGTAACCGGTAACTTCTCGATAACTGGCGATGCCCCGGCAACACTATACCTCGTAGCCGACGGCGCCGCAGTAGCGACCCTTACAAAAGACGGCACCAAGTTCTCGTCCGTTACCTATGTGCCCTTGCAGCAAAGTAAAGTCTACCAGCTCAACTCGGCTGAAAATGGTTCGGGTACAGTCTTCGGCACCACCGAGATAAAGGTTGCGCGCGATCAGGCTTACTTGCTCAGCATAGACTTTGGCACAAAGAAACTTGGCTGGAAGTATTACAACATCAAGCTCTTTAACTGGAATGACAACGGTGGCTGGGATGCACGCAAAGAAAACCTGATGACGTACATCCACCCGCTTACCTTTGAAGGCACGTTCGATCTTGTAGGCGGTTATGACTCCAAATTCAACTCGCCCTGGGAAGTACAGTTCGGAACATCAGACTCCGCACTCTCTGGAACCATGCAGAACGGTGGTCCGAACTTCAAAGGCATAACATCCGATGGCAAATACACCGCCACCATCGTAGTAACCAACGATTATAAAAGCTGTACATACAAGTTCGTGAAATAGCATCCTGGAAAGCAGCGCAGACGGTGACCACACGGTACACCGTCTGCCATACTGCCGGGATGAACAATGACTGATTGAATGCGAGAAATGAAATTATACAACACTACCTACCGAAACACCCTCTATAGTTTGTTATTCCTTTTTGCTGCTGTGTCCTGTAACCGTAAAGAGCAGGATGGAACAACACATGCAGCAGGCAAAACGGATATCGACTACTGGATTACCACCGGCGATAAGACATCGTTAATCAGGCAAGTGCCCGAAGGCCTCGCGTTTGGCGAAGTAACACCCGGCGCCGCCACAATCGAGATCGATACAACACAGAAGTTTCAGACCATCGATGGCTTTGGCTATGCCCTTACCGGCGGTAGCGCATACCTTATCAACCAGAAACTGGATGCAGCAAAACGCGATGCGTTGCTGAAAGAATTATTTCTGACAGACGGCAATAATATTGGTGCAAGCTATATCCGCGTAAGCATCGGCTCGTCTGACCTCGACGACCATGTGTTTACCTACAACGACCTGGCCCCCGGAAAGAAAGATATAGAACTGAAAGGCTTCTCACTGGCACCGGATCAAAAAGATCTTATCCCCGTGCTAAAGCAAATCCTTACACTCGTTCCCGATATGAAGATCATGGGTAGCCCCTGGTCTGCTCCGGCCTGGATGAAAGATAACAACAGCCTGAAAGGTGGAAGCCTCAAGCCTGAATACTATGAAGTATATGCAAACTACTTTGTAAAATATATTCAGGGAATGGCCGCCGAAGGTATCACCATCGACGCCATTACGCTGGAAAACGAACCGGAGAATCCGAAGAACAACCCCAGCATGCTGATGACCGCCGAACAACAGGCAACCTTCGTAAAGAAAAACCTTGGTCCGGCGTTCGAAAAGGCCGGTATAAAAACAAAGATCGTTGTATTCGATCACAACTGCGACCATCCGGAATATCCCATCGCCGTACTGAACGACGCAGAAGCAAAGAAATATATCGATGGCTCGGCCTTCCACCTTTACCTGGGCGAGATTGAAGCCATGTCTAAAGTACACGATGCTCACCCGGACAAGAACCTCTACTTCACCGAGCAGTGGACGTCGCCCCAGGGCGAGTTCAGTGGAGACCTGCGCTGGCATACGCGTCACCTTATCGTAGGCGCTACCCGCAACTGGGCACGTAACGTACTGGAGTGGAACCTGGCCGCCGACCCGCAGTTTAATCCGCATACCGACCAGGGCGGTTGCACCATGTGCCTGGGCGCCCTTACCATTGGCGACAGCGTAACGCGCAATGTATCGTACTACATCATCGGGCAGGCGTCGAAATTTGTGCGCCCCGGTTCTGTGCGTGTAGCCTCTACCGCTCCGGCCGATCTTTACAACGTAGCCTTCATAACCCCCGACGGCAAAAAGGCATTGATCGTAGTGAACGACAGCGACAGTAAGAAAGACTTTGTCATTAAGGTCGGTCAGAAAACAGCCGCGGCATCGCTGCCGGCAGGCGCTGTAGCAACATATGTATGGTAGGTAATCGAAACAACTATGATAAGAAAAACTTTCCCTATACAAAGAAATACAAACCTGGTTAGTTTGATGTGCGTTGCAACCCTCGGGCTCGTTATGGGCCTGGGGAGTTGCGACAGTGACTCATCATACAGCTTCCCGCATCCACCGCCGCCGTATACACCGGCAGAAGTAAGCAAGGCACACCTGTGGCTTACGCTGGGCGATAAGTCGAAGTTGCTAAGCCAGGAGACCGATCTTTCGGTAACCGATACCGTTACAACAACCTCGCCGGTAATAACCATCAATGCGGGCACGAAGTATCAGCAGATCGAAGGCTTCGGTGCAGCATTAACCGGTTCGTCGGCCTATATAATCAACGAGCAAATGACTGCCGGCGATCGTAATTTATTGTTGTACGATCTGTTCGACCCCATCAACGGTATCGGCATAAGCTACCTGCGCACCACAATGGGTGCTTCAGATTTCTCGCTTTCGAACTACACATACGATGACATGCCCGCAGGCCAGACCGACTATGACCTGAATAACTTCTCAGTCGATAAGGACGCAGATGTTATCGCGGTACTCCAGAAGGTAAATACCATCAACCCCGATATACGAGTCATGGCATCACCGTGGAGTCCCCCGGCCTGGATGAAAACAAACGGGAACCTCGTAGGCGGCAAACTTAAACCGGAAGCATACCCGGCGTATGGCGAATACTTCGTAAAATATGTACAGGCTTTTAAAGAACGCGGTATTACCATTCATGCCGTAACACCACAAAACGAACCGCTATACGGAACAGCACCGTATCCATGCACAGACATGCCTGCTACCGAGCAGTTGGATTTTGTGAAGAACGGCCTTGGTCCTGCCATTAAAGCCGCAGGCCTTGACACGAAGATCATCGTATACGATCACAACTATGACCACCCCGAGTACGCCACCACCATTCTGGGCGATGCCGGCGCTGCGCAATATGTGGCAGGCTCTGCATTCCATGCTTACGGCGGCGATGTATCGGCAATGGGTGTCGTACACAATGCATTCCCCGATAAAGATCTTTACTTCACCGAAATATCAGGCACCGTTGGATCGGACTTCAGTGGCGATCTGCAATGGAATATGGCCAACGTATTTATCGGTACTACAAAAAACTGGTCTAAAACAGCGTTGATGTGGAACCTGGCATTAGATCAGAACAGCGGTCCACAAAACAACGGCTGCGATAAATGCCGCGGCGTGGTAACCGTTGATAATAGCACCGGGGCAGTAACGCGCAACGTAGAGTATTACTCCATCGGTCACTTCTCGAAATTTGTCCGCCCTGGAGCGTACCGCATAGCCTCCTCTGTATCGGCCGCGATCAGCAATGTCGATCACGTAGCGTTCGTCAACCCCGATAACACCAAGGTAATTGTAGTGTCGAACAATGACTCCGCCGCAAAAGCCTTTGTCGTAAAAGACGGCCTCACGCAGTTTACCTATACCATCCCTGGTAAAGCAGTGGCCACCATCACGTGGTAATAATAAAGACCATTCGTAACCCAGACGTTGAGAGCCCTGCCTGACCAGCAGGGCTTTTTGCTTATAATCGATTGCCAGATGCGCGAGGACAAAATTTCCCACTCCACCCAATTTTGAAGAAATTTTCAGCACAAAAAATCGGTCATTTTAACAGGAAAAACGACCAAAAAACGACAATACTTCTCATTTTGGTGCTATAATGAGCCATTCTGACCGCTTTTAAGCCTTGGTACATAGATTGAGAAATACCGGCAAAGGAGGCTTAAAAATGAAAAAGAATAGCAAGTTTTTTGATTTAATGACGTCGGTGGATGTCTTAAATACACTAAATGGGGGAACGAGTGAGCCGTCGATCATATTCCATGAAGAAGAGGAGGGGAGAGAAATTAAAATAAGAGTTCCCGGCATTGAAAAGGAAGCTTTACAGGTTGAAGTACATAACAATAACCTCTCTATATACTATGTACTGCCGCTCGTATCAGCAGGTAAGGAAATACAGGTTCCGAAAATTGTTTACAATCGAAACATACCCTACTTCGTAGACATTCAACGGATTCACGCGCAGTATGAAGGAAATGAACTTCGTGTACAACTTCCCTTCAACCCACTGGCAAACGGATATCACAAAACAATAGGCATCGATGAGGAGTAATCCCTGTACATAAATCAACTCAAAAAAGAAGGCCCCGGAGTATAGATTACCGGGGCCTTTTTTTATGGTAAAAATCAATAAAGTTAATCGTTAATAGCCTGGTAGGTCAGCGCTTTGAATTTATCACCCAGGCTACGCGCCGCCTTCGTGTTATACAGATTCGTATAGATCAGCGCTACCAGTTGCTCCTTCGGATCCACCCAGTATTGCGTATTGAAAATACCACCCCACGAAAACGAGCCAAGGCTTAGCGGTGACGTGGCATCGTTTACAGGTGTCTCAAGAGAGAATCCTAAACCAAACGGACTGGCGCCCACGGGCATTTGGTTCGTCAGCATAAGTTCTATCGTTTTACGACTTAGAAGCCGCACACCATTGAACTCGCCCTGGTTAAGGAACAGCTGTAGAAATTTAGCATAGTCCTCCACTGTAGATGAAAGTCCCGCACCACCGGAATAGTACGTGCCTTTCAGATTCGGATAGTCAGGATCGGTTCCGTCGTAAATCCGTTCATGTATAGGCACTACCCGGCCCTCGTTTTCACGATGCAGCGATACAAGCCGGTTATAATTTTCAGCAGGCTGATAGAAGTGCGTGTCTTTCATACCCAAAGGAGTGAAGATACGTTTGGTATAGAAATCGTTTAACGACATACCCGACCATACTTCAACAAGGTAACCCAGAATGTCGGTATTCAACCCGTATGTCCAGCGTTCGCCGGGCTCATGCTTCAACGGGAGTGTGCCGAGCTTCCGCATCTTATCAGCCAGCACGCCGGTGCTTGTTCCAATTCCGCATCGAATATCAGCTTTGGCATAGATTGCTTTGAACTCGCGGCTTCCAATCCCCGCATAGTCAACCCCTGACGAATGCGTGAACAGGTGCCGAACTGTGATCTCGCCTTTGGCGGGCTCGGTCGTGTAGCTGGAGTCGGCGGCGTTAAAGGACTTTAGGATTTTAGGATCCTTGAACTCCGGGATGTATTTCGAGATCGGGTCATCCAGCAAGAACTTGCCTTCTTCCCACAGCATCATGGCCGCCAGACTGGTGATGGCTTTGGTTTGTGAGGCTATACGAAAGATCGCGTCGCGTTTCATAACCGTATTTTTTTCCGTATCGCTGTAGCCATAGGCTTTATGATATACAATGCGGCCTTTACGCACGAGCAATACAACGGCCCCCGGTATGGCATGCTGGGTAACATACTCGTTTAGTACGGCATCCATACGGGTAAGCCGGGCAGACGAGAGGCCAACATCTTCAGGCCGTGAGGCCGGCGCGAGCGTCTTCGCGCCCTGCGGATATACATAGAGTGATATACTGCAGAACAGCAGTAGCAGAAAATAACGGAGTGTTTGCATACAGTGTCAAAAATAGGAAACCCCTAAAAATGCCAAAAGGAAACGGTAAGGTTTCCTTTTGGCTGTCCCCACAAAGTAGCGGGACGGGGTCCCGGCCGGGATTTCCGGAATGACTATACTTTAACGTGTCCCCAGTTTTCGCCGGTTTTGATACGGTGGATCTGCATGTCAGACACCTTGAATTGTTTGGCCAGCGCTTTCAATGTAGGCTGCTTCTTCGAACGGAAAAGCGCTACTTTAATACGCTTCACTTTATCAGAAGTAAGTTTCGGTCCTTCATCGGGATTCATGCGCACCAATACATTAGGATCTTTTTTGGCATGTTCGATCTGTTCTTCGTGTTTTACCCACTTGAGGTTAGTGGCTTTGTTATTGTCTTTCTTATGGTCGACATGAATTACAAAGCTTGCTTTCGCTCCTTGTTGTTTGCAGAAGTACTCGGCTACCAACCGGTGGATGTAATAGTTTTGACGAGTGTCTTCGCGGCCAATGGTGATGCTGGGATAACCTTGGGTGAGGCGAGGTTTTAAGACATAGCCCTCTTCGAGCTTGCTCTTAAAGCTAACGATGCGGCCCTTGTCAGAAACGGCATACCGCTTTGTGGTAGTACCTTTCTTGAGCTTCAATTCTTTCCATTGTTCTCCGGGAAGGAATTTCAATTTTGGTTCTTTGATTGTTTTTGCCATAGGTTAAAAGGGGTTAAGGCTCCTTAGGTTTGGTTTAGGTTTAATTATACAGTAAAATCTTTTTTCAAAAACGAATGCCAATGCGCAGTATATAAGGGCGAAAATCTGTGGATCGGTGCGTGTATCGGTAGTAGTGTAGAGCGGTCGGGAGCGTGTAAAATAACCAGTGCGTGCGGTGTTGCGGGTTGGGTAATGTGTTTTTCAATACCCCGGGCGTTATAAAAACGGTTTATAGTATACAAAGCGGGATTATGCCGGTTACGTATCGTATTACAACGTGGTGGCGGCGGCTCGTCCCTCCAAGACCTGCGATCAAGGTCTACACCAGTGGAACGCGTGATAACGTCTCGCCCCGGTACATACCTCTCGCCCCGTAGAACTTCAACAGTTCTGCACATAGGATTAAATTGTTGTAACATCTAGTATATGCGTTTGCCTGCTTGTGTAAGCTATAATAACGTTTAAAACAATTCTTTGGGGCGGGTAATGGGCTTCTATAAAGTAAAGATTAATTTAGGTAAGGATCAAGCCTTTAACTAAAAAGGTAACAGTTTTTCGAAAGAAAAATTTACGAATGTCCGAAATCGCCTAGTGGGAGGGTGTCATACTCATTCATGTGATCACAATCAGGACACTAACGCCGGAAACCATTGCCCACAAGCACTTCCCGGGATATAGCCCGAAACGGGGGGCCTACGCTAAATCAAAAGCCTGGGCAAATATAAACTAAGCATCCCAGCCCATCCGTTATAGCAGCGACCTTATGGTTTACGTATAATCTTTTTTTATAACCAGTAAATAGTACCCATTCTCGATAGGCAGATAACCCTGGTCATAACAGTAATAGTAGGCCGAACCATCCCGGGTTTTATATATACTGGTGAAATACGTAAAATCGAATCCACGCGAACGTAACCTGTCGTGGCTTACTTTGTTTTTACCCTCCGGATTCAACTCCGACAGAATACGCCGGTTCTTTCGCAAAATGTTATTCACGTTCCGAATGTAATTCGTGGCGTCGCTGTTCAGCCGGTTATTGTAAGCACTGCGACACTGGTCCGAACAAAATCGCTTGTCCAGACGACCCTTCAGTAAATCGCCACATTCAGCACAAACCTTTTCTGCTGTTTCTGCCATAGTTTATATAGGGTTAACCGTTTACAAACGGCTACAAACGAAAGTAAGCGAAAGTAACCGTTTTTCATACGACTATCGCATTGAGGGCACTGCATCTTTGTGTCATGATTACGGCGAACATAAAAGCCCGCCCCACTTATATAGAAACAATAACTCAATAAATATCATGGCTAATTTAAGAAACTCCGTTACACTCATTGGAAACCTCGGCAAAGATCCAGAAATGAAAGCTTTCGAAGGTAACAAAAAGAAAGCAACCATCTCCCTGGCTACAAGCGAAACCTACAGGAATCAAAAAGGAGAAAAAATTAAAGACACACAATGGCATTATATCGTCATGTGGGGACACCTGGCTGACATCGCCGAGAAATTTCTGAAAAAGGGCAGCGAGGTTGCCATTGAAGGCAGACTCGTATACCGAACATTCGAAGATACCAAAGGCGAAAAGCGCTATCAAACCGAGATCAATGCCAACGAGCTGGTTTTACTACAGCGAAAGTAACAGGTCCGGCAGCCAACATGCCCGTTAGCACAATCTACCGTTGTGAAAACCAAGATTGCAGCGCGTTAAACGCCAGGCTACAGCAACCGCTGCCCGTTAGGTTAGAACCGTTCGTTATCTATAAACGCCCGTTGTGAGCGTGTATCCGGAATATATTCCTCGGATAGCACGTACCCCGTTGCAATGAAATACTACCCCGCTCAAAAAAGCCCGGCCCGTCCAGCCGGGCTTTTTGATTTTCCACGGCTGATCGTTTCAGCAAACGATGTCGCGCATCCAATCATAATCCCCGCCGGCCAGCGAAACGCCGAATTGGCAATCCTGGCATTCTTATTAACTTTATCCCGATGAGTTTTTTGTATCCTTCTTTTCTGTGGGCGCTGGGTGTACTGTCAATCCCCGTCATCATCCACCTGTTCAATTTCCGCCGTACCACACGCGTATACTTTTCGAATAACCGGTTCCTGAAACAGGTTAAAGAAGCAACAACGGCCAAACGACGCCTCAAGCACTACCTCATTCTGGCGTCGCGCCTGCTTTTCCTGTTCTTCTTAGTCATCACCTTTTGCCAGCCCATAATACCCGCCCGCGAACAACTGGGCAGCAACCGGAATATTGTACTCTGCCTGGATAACTCCCAGAGCATGTCCGCCCAGATGGACGATAAGACCCGTGGCCTCGATGCTGCCGTGGCTTTCGTAAACAGCATTGCCGACCGATTCCCACCCGATACCCGCTACAAACTCATCACAAACGACTTTGCCCCGTTCTCGAATACCTTTAAAACCCGTAACGAGGTGCAGGAACTCCTTACCCAGGTGCGACTCTCACCCGTAAGCCGCTCCATGCAGGAAATACTGGATAAGGTAGGGCAGAACACCGCCGCACGCAGCCAGGAAGTATTCTGGATATCCGACTTCCAGAAGTCGACCCTCGGTAAAATTCCCGCCAGCCTCGATAGCGCTATACGCTGGCACCTGGTGCCGATACACCTCGCGGAGCTTCCCAACGTTTACATTGATTCGGCTTACCTGGATAATCCGTTCGCTGCCGGTGGCGAGAAAAACATTCTTCGCGTAAAAGTCCGTAACGATGGCAAACGCGATGTGGATCAGCTCAACCTGAAGCTTACAATAAATACCACACAAGCCGGCGCTACAACCATACAGGTGCCTCAGGGGGGGATAGCCGAGACCAGCTTCGACCTGGCTACCGGCTTGACCGGCCTCAACGAAGCACGTATCGCCTTCAACGACTTCCCGATAAACTTCGACAACGAGCTCTACCTTGCTCTGAACTTTACCGGAAAGATCAATGTCGTAGAGATCAAAAGTTCCAACGCGCCCACGGCCGTTGAGAAAGTGTTTGGCAACCACCAAATATTCTCGTACACCGGCTTCCCGGTAAATAACTTTAATTATAGTGCCCTTGCTCAGGCCGACCTTGTTATTGTCAACGGACTGAACGCCATTGATCAGTCGCTGGTACAGGCACTGCGGGGATACCTGAATTCCTTCGGAACACTCTTTGTCGTGCCGGGCGCTCGCCCCGAAGCTCCCGCGTTGAAGGCCCTGCTGCAACTGCCCACATTAAACCCGGCCGAAAGCAAAGAGCCGATGGAACTGGATAAACCGGATTTTTCTAATCCGTACTTTGAAAATGTATTCGAAGAAAAGTCCGTGTCGATGGCCATGCCCAAAGCTTCGCGGGTAATCGATTGGGGCACTGACCGCTCCGCTGTGCTTCGCTTCAAAAACGACCAGCCGTTCCTGTCAGCCTTCGACCAGGGCGGTCGACTTTATGTGCTGGCTTGCCCCCTTGAAGCACCGTATACAGATTTCTTCAACCACGCCCTGTTCGTACCCGTAATGTACCGGATGGCAGCAGGCAGTCGTAAAAACGACAACCGACTGTACTATACATTGCGTGAGAGCATCATTACACTACGCGTAGACAGCCTCGGTAACGAAGAGCAACTTCGTTTTGTCGGCAAAGACGAGATAATCCCCTCTCAACGAAAAATGGCAGATCGCATCGTAATGGACATACCAAAGTTCTCGATCACACAGGGATTCTATAAAGTCGTGGCCAACCGCGACACCGTAAGCCTCGTGGCCTTCAACCTCGATAAAGAAGAATCACGCATGGCTCAGTATCCCGGAGAAGAAATGAAAAAGATGCTCGGCGACGGAACCAACATCAGTATTTTTGAGGCCACCTCGGCCGACGCTTTTAGCAACGAAATAAAGGAGCGATATTTGGGCACGCCATTATGGAAGTATGCGCTGTTTCTTGCGCTGCTGTTCCTTCTGGTAGAGGTCCTCCTCATCCGGTTTTTAAAATAAAAATTGATGAAGATATTAATCCAGTCTGCCGAAATACTTGATTCCCAATCCCCTTATCATCGAAAAGAAAAAAATATCCTCATCACCAACGGCCGCATCACGGAAATAGGCGATAAGAACTACAGTGCCGACAAAGTAATCAAGGCCGAAGGCATGAAGCTTTCCACCGGCTGGTTCGACCTCGGCACAGCCCTGGGTGATCCCGGAACGGAACACCGCGAAGACCTGGACTCAGGAGCGAAAGCAGCAGCGGCCGGCGGATTTACCGAAATCGCCGTACTGCCCAATACAACCCCCGTTGTACAAACCAAAAACGAAGTTGCCTACATAACCCGCGGAAATGAAAACCGCCTCGTACAACTCCACGCAATGGCTTCGGTTACCCGAAACAATAAAGGCGAAGAGCTAACCGAAATGATCGATCTGCGAGAGGCAGGCGCTGTGGCGTTTACCGACGGCCTCAAACCCGTGTGGCACACCGATATCTTCCTCAAAGCACTTCAATATTTACAAAAATTCGACGGCCTCCTGGTAGACCACCCGGAAGATATATGGCTCAACCTCTTTGGCCAGATGCACGAAGGCGTAAACTCGACCATGCTCGGGCTTAAAGGCCTCCCACGTATAGCCGAAGAACTGACCGTATCGCGTAACCTCGAACTGCTGGGCTATGCCGGTGGCCGGTTGCATATGTCGCATATCTCTTCCGGTAGAACCGCAGACCTTATCCGTAGCGCGAAAAAACGCCTCAACATAACATGTGATATCACCGCATATCAGCCCCTGCTGGACGATAGCATGCTGCGTGACTTCGATACCAACTATAAAGTAAACCCGCCCCTACGCGAAAAGAGCGATAACGACGCCCTCATCAAAGCGCTGAAAGACGGTACCATAGACATCATAACCTCCGGCCACCTGCCACAGGATGAAGAAAGCAAAAGCCTGGAATTCGATCACGCCGATTTTGGAATAATTGCCCTCCAAACATTCGGAGCCAACCTCACGGCCCTGGCGAAATGGGTAGACTGGGACGTGCTGATCGAAAAAGTAACCGTCAATCCCCGTAAGGTGCTGAATCTTGAAATACCTCGCATCGACGTCGATACCCGAGCCAACCTCACACTTTTCGACCCTAACCGGGTGTGGCAGTTCAACGAAAAGACAAACTTCTCGAAATCCATAAACTCGCCGTGGTACGGCAAAGAAATAACCGGAAAAGCAGTAGCCGTGTTCAACAACACCAAACACTGGCTGGATATCTGATTAAACCATGAGACAATCGCCTCTTCTTAAAATATCGGCTCGTAACGGCGCGATAGCGGGTATACTTTCAATCATCCTGGGCATCGTACTGTTTTACATCGGCAGACATCCTCTGTTGGTAGCCCCGTACCTCGATTTCAGAATTTTTCTTTTCGGGATCTTCATTTTTTTTACACTGAAAGAATTCAGAGATGTACACCAGGGCGGAGAGTTGTATTTCTGGCAGGGCATTATCGGGGCAGGCATTGTAGTGTTCATTGCCAGCACATTAGCGGCAGTAGGACTTCATGTATTTGCCATGGTAGAGCCGGATTTCGTATCGGAGTATGTTGCCAAAACCATTGAATACCTGAAAACCTTCCCGGAGGAAGAGGTTAAACGGATCGGGAAAGAGTTGTTCGAACGTAATTTAGCGGAGCTTCCAACGACCAATGCGATAAGTTTGTCCGGTAAATATTTCTTCCAGGGAATGTTCATCGGCTTCTTTGTAAGTGTCATACTCTCAGTTATTTTACGAAAACAACCTAAAAACTAAGCCCTATGCAAAACCTCGACGAAAACCTGACCACCCCACGACCTTCAATATGGTCTGTCGGATTAAAATTTGGCGTGATCCTTACCGCAGTCTCACTTGCCCTCATGTTGATTCGGATCATTCTTAACGATAACCCCTTTCAAAGCGACTGGAAACAGTGGCTCGGTTCGGTGATCACTATCGGTGTCGTTGTATGGGCGCATATAAGTTTTAAGGATACTGGTGACGGCTATATGTCGTACGGTCAGGGCCTGGGCTTAACCATCGTTGTTGTTCTGGTGTCAACCCTCCTGGGTGGACTGGTGAGTTACCTCTATATCAATCTTGTAGATCCCGACATGCTGGAAGAAGTTTGGCGCAAGACCGCTGACGATATGGAGGAGAAAGGAAGCAGCGAAGAGCAAATTCAAATGGCCTTGGAATGGACAAAGAAGCTGTTCTGGGTATTTTATTTAATCGGAGGGGTGGTAATGGGCTTCATTATGGGACTGATTATAAGTATCTTTACGCAGAAATCACGTCCAGAAACTAGCATTTAAACATGATAAAACCGGAAATTTCCGTCATTATTCCGGCAAAAGACGAAGAGGAGTCAATTCCTGAATTATGCCAATGGATAGGCCGTGTGATGCAAACACACGGCTTTTCTTTCGAAGTTATCCTGATAGACGACGGCAGTACCGATACTACCTGGGACCAGATCGTTAAACTAAACAGCCAGGATAACCGATTCAAAGGCCTGCGTTTCAACCGCAATTTTGGAAAATCGGCCGCCCTCCAAACGGGCTTCCGTATCGCACTGGGCAAAGTGGTTATTACAATGGATGCCGACCTCCAGGATAGCCCCGATGAAATTCCAGAGCTTTACAACATGATCGTCCGCGATGGCTTCCACCTCGTGTCAGGCTGGAAAAAGAAGCGACACGATCCCATCTCCAAAACAATACCTTCTAAATTCTTTAACTACATAACCCGCAAAATCTCGGGCATCAAACTGCACGACTTTAACTGTGGTTTGAAAGCCTACCAGGGAAATGTGGTAAAGAATATAAATGTATACGGCGAGATGCACCGCTACATCCCCATGATCGCCAAGTGGGCCGGATTCTCTAAGATCACTGAAAAAGTAGTAGAGCACCGCGAACGTAAATACGGTCATACCAAATTTGGCCTGGAACGCTTCATCAATGGCTTCCTCGACCTGCTGTCGATAACCTTTGTGAGCCGCTTCCGTCAAAAGCCCATGCACTTCTTTGGAACCTTTGGAACCATATCGTTCCTCATCGGTTTCATCTTTACAGCCAAGTTGTTCTACGATAAAATGGACGCCATCTTCATATCGCGTACACCGATCAAACGCGATATCACCGATCAACCCATCTTCTACGTGGCGCTTGTTGCCGTGGTTATTGGCGTACAACTTTTTGTAACCGGTTTCCTTGCCGAAATGTTCGCCATGCAATCACTGTCCAAACGCGATTACCTCGTGGTGGAAAAAGTAGGGGTTGAAGACGTCAGCAAGAAGTTCCAGGAAATATAGACCGCGCTTACCACACGGCCACACGCACTACACAACATGGAACGACATCCCCGATACTCCGTTATTGTTCCCGTATATAACCGACCGGAAGAGATCGATGAACTACTCAACAGCCTGACACGCCAAACGCGTTCTGACTTCGAAGTAATCATCGTCGAAGACGGTTCGGCTATACCGTGTCAGGACATAGTAGCGCGCTACAGCAATAGCCTTACCATACAATATTTCTTTAAGCCCAACAGCGGCCCGGGACCATCGCGAAACTTTGGATATGCACATGCTAACGGCGAATACCTTGTGGTGTTCGATTCAGATTGTATTATCCCGCCACAGTATTTCGAGGCCGTAGACCAGGCGCTGCTCCAGCACCAATGGCAAGCGTGGGGCGGCCCCGATAAGGCTCACGGCGATTTTACACCCGTACAGCGGGCCATGGGCTATACCATGGCGTCGTTCTTTACAACGGGCGGCATACGCGGAGGCAAAAAGCACGTGGGCTGGTTTCAACCCCGAAGCTTCAACATGGGGATCTCACGCGAAGTATACCAAAAAACACAAGGCTTTACATTCGACCGGTTTGCCGAAGATATAGAGTTCAGCATCCGGATGAAGCAACATGGCTTTCGTGTAGGCCTTATCCCCGAGGCTTTCGTATATCATAAACGCAGAACCAACTTCGGGCAGTTCTTTCGTCAGGTATCCAACTTTGGAAAGGGAAGAGTACTCGTAGGAAAAAAATATCCGGGCGAAGTAAAACTTACGCACTGGTTCCCCACAGTGTTTATGCTGGGTACCTGTGCTGTTGCTTTACTCCCGCTCGTCAGCATGCCGCTGTTCTCCCTGGCCGTGGCCCTGCTGGCGTTTTACCTGATGCTCATCTTCATGGACTCGTGGCTGAAAAACAAAAGCCTTTGGGTCGCCATACTATCCGTTCCCTCGGCGGTTATCCAGCTATGGGGCTACGGCAGCGGCTTCCTGAAAGAACGCTTTAAACCATAGCCTCATAGACAGGCGCTCACACGCCAGGTGTTGTAAGCTGGCGCAAATGCGAGATCAGTAGCGATACATCCTTCTCCCCCTGTCCCGATGCCATCATACCTTCGAAGTGACTGTGAATAATCTCCGCCAGCGGCAACGTTAAGCCGGCATGGCGGGCTGTATCCTCTGCAAGCTTCAGATCTTTCAACGCAAGGCGTGTAGCAAAGCCGTTGGGATTGTCGTTTTCTTGCACGATTAGGTTGCCATAATTTTTAAAGGCCGGCGCGCCGAAAATGGTACCGGTTATCGTATCCAGCAACACACCCTTGTCGATCCCTGTCTTCTCGGCCATGAGCATAACCTCACTGAGAAGCTCCACCACCGAGAAGATCATAAAGTTTAGCGTAACTTTTACAGTATGTGCCGTAGCCGGGTCTGTGCCAAAATCAAATGTGCGTTGGCTTATGGCTTCCAGTACAGCGGCAATACGCTCCTTCGCTTCTGTTGCCCCCGAGAGTAATACAAACAACTGCCGCGCTTCGGCTGCAGGCGGACGCCCCATAACCGGAGACGCGATATACAGCTGCCCACGCGAGGCATGCTGTGCTGCCAACTGCGTCGACGTCGTCGGTGCCACAGTACTCATAGAAAGGTGAATCGCGCCGGGCTTCATAGATCCCAGCAGCTTTTCGGTTATCGCATTCAACGCCGCATCATCGCTAACCATGGTAATCACCACGTCGCTTGCCTGTGCCAGCTGTTCGGGGCTTTCGCAAAATTGTGCTCCGTCGGCAACCAGTGCTTCAGCCTTCTCTGCCGAACGATTGTATACACGTAATGGAAATCCCGCACGTAGTAAATTGGATGCAATAGGCAACCCCATGTTGCCAAGGCCGATAACACCGATATGTATTGAAGTAGACATGTACGAAGTAAACGAATAAAATGAAAAACAGAAAGGCCGGAACACCAGCCTTTAAATGGTTAGATCAATACCATAGCATCTTCAAATACCGGGTAGTCGGTGTAGCCACCTGAACCGGCGCTATAAAACAAATCGAACTTCAGTTGATTATACGGTAACCGTTTCCGAAGGCGATCCACCAGATCAGGGTTGGCTACAAACGGACGTCCGAAAGCAATAAGATCGGGTTCTTCGGCCAGGGCCAGGTTCGCGGTTTCACGATTATATTCTCCGGCAAAGATCACCGCATTATCGAAGTTCCGACGTAATGTATTGCGTAAGCCCGGGGGCAAGGTTTCAGTCACCACATGCAGGTAAGCTATCTCCAGCGCGTTCAACGCTTTCGATACATAATCATAAGTAGCATCCGTCTCCGCATACTGCGGCATTTCGTTGCTTGTGTTATACGGAGAAATGCGTACACCTGTACGTTCTGCACCGATAGCCTGAGCTACGCCCTGAGCAATGTCCAGCAAAAACTTCGCGCGGCTCTCAACGCTGCCGCCATACTCGTCCGTTCGCAGATTTGTATGAGGATTCAGGAATTGATCAATCAGGTAGCCGTTCGCCGCCAGAATCTCCACACCATCAAAGCCGGCTTCAACAGCATTGCGGGCAGCCTGAACATGTTCCTCTATCGTAAGCTGAACGTCGGTCATCGTCATCGCTTTTGATGCAGTAGCTTTCAAATTTCCCCTGCCGTCGACTTGGATCGATGTATTCTCCAGAGCGACTGCCGAAGGACTCAATAGCGTTGCGCCCGTAGGAAGGTTTCCCATATGGCCTACACGTCCGGTATGCATGAGTTGTAGGAAAATCTTACCACCCCGATCGTGAACCGCGTCGGTAATCTTTCTCCAACCCTTGATTTGTTCCATTGTATAAATGCCAGGCGTGCGCGAATAGCCGAGGCCGTTTGGCGATGGCGACGTGCCTTCAGCAATGATCAGACCTGCCTCTGAACGCTGTGTGTAGTACTCTGCCATCAATGCATTAGGCAGATTATTCGTGGCCCGGTTACGGGTCATCGGTGCCATAATTACCCGGTTTCTTAAATCCAGGTTGCCAAGCCGGTAGGGTGTAAATAACGTGTTCATCCGATCCAAGTAGTTTTTTTTATAACATCGATACATTTAAAAACTTCGATGTATTCATGACAAAAAAAAGAACTTAATGGTTCTTCAATTTGTCCAAAAACCATAAAAAATTATCTAACGCGTTGACATTGAGGCTGTATTTGAGATTTCGACCCTCTTTTTCCGCGTCGATTAGCCCCGCTTCCACCAGAATCTTCACGTGGTGCGAAATAGAAGGCTGAGTGAGGTCTACCACATCGTGCATCTCCGAGCAGGGCGCACAACCGCCCTTTTTGGTGATGTGGAGCAAAATGCTGAGACGATTCTTATCGCCAAGGGCCTTCGCCACCTTCTCGATCGATTTCAACTCAATTGCTTTTGTTACTGCCATATTGAAAAATCTACTGTCTACAAACCTAACAAGCTTTCCGGAGCTATAAAAGTTCAATGTGCCCCGGCGGTATGCGTAAAAACGATTGCATCCAGCCGGCCGGCCGCTAGTCCTCAAAACGTTTTACCAAAAACGTATGCCGGGTACTTACCGGCTGACCGGTAGCCGTAAGTCCTTCAATCACCACAGTATACGTTCCCGGAACATCAGAGGTATAGAACGTTAATTTTCCCGAACCGTCCGCTTGGGCCGTTACAGTAGGTGTCCAGTATAATAAAAAGCGCTGATCGGCCAGACGGCTCACGCGTTGTCGCGACGTTTCATATAGCGGCGTATGGAACTCCCGTTGGTGTTGAAGCCCTTCGTAATCAAGCACCACACATTTAGGATCCAGTTCAAAGCCATTCAAGTCACCGGTATAAGTTGTATAACTAACGATACCCTGAAACAATGCCGGCCCTAGATAATACTTCCGCGTAACCACTTCAAGCTTCCTCACAAGTCGCGGGTCGAATGACATAATCCGATCGGTCTTGAACACAGGCACGCCGTCCAGTAAGATCATCGGGTCTTCGGCAAACGCCGCGTGGTTCACATCGTCGAGCAATAGAAAATGAAAGCCGTCGCGTCGTTTACGAACCAGTACCCCCGGCACGTATTCGCGCATAACTTCTTCCATAACCGGAAACCGCGTGTAGGCGTCCAGCATGTAAGTTTCATCGGCCATACCATAAAAGGCAGCGCTGTCCGCATAGGGATTGTGATACCGGTTAAGCGATCGCTCGTGATAAATGCTGTTCACCTGCATGGCAATACTACGTTTACGCAATGCCGGTTCGAAACGCAACGGGAGCATGCCGAAGCGGGATAGCTTGTCTGTGCAAAAACTGTTAGAGAACGGATCGTCTATCGTTATCCGGTGTAAACTGTCGCGCCGTAAATCAGTTTGGGTAATCAGTCGATGAGGTCCCGTAAAATCCTTTACTTCAAAGCGCACCTCGCCGTGGTCATTGCTTCGGGCGCTGTGCAACCGCACAAGCTTACCGGGCCACGACAGGTAAGACAGGATACCCGTGTTGGAAAGCCCAGCCGTATTCGCTACCCTACCCCGCACAATATGGCCGCGATACTCAGGTGCATACGGCATGTGGTAGCGGCGCGAAAGAACATCGTCCCACCGAAACCTGCGCCAGCCGTGCGTAAGCATCAGATTATCCATAGCCGTAATGACATCTGTCGTTGGTTCTTGCAGGTAGTACGCTGCCGAATCCGGCGTGCCTGTGAGGTCAGACGTAAGCCAGAGATAGGAAGCGATATTTTCGCGTGGATGTATCGCTAGCGAATCTTCACGATAAACAGCAACAGAAACATCGGGCAATGCCAGCGGCTTATCGTGCTCAGTGGCCTGTAGCGTCAGCGTAACCTTCCGGCGAATACCATACTCCGCCTGATCGCTGGTGGCAACAAGCGTTGTGTTATAGGATGGATAGCGAAAGTACAATCGTTCACATACGGGCTGCAATGCCTCGGTAAACACCGTGAAGTGAGTTATACCTTCGGGAAGATCGGTTTTGGCAATGCGAACTTCAATCGAGTCCTTTACGAATACCAGCTTCGTTGAATGTACAATAATATTACGGGCATGCGCGAACAAATACATGCTGGTCGATAGTGGCACATTGCCGCGTCGTTGTATACGAAGAGTCAACTGCTCACTTCCATCATCATGAAGGCTAAGCGTATACCCTGCTGCCTTTACTTCCGGAAACACAGACGATACGAATGACTTTGTGCCGGGAGTTTTGATAACCGCTGTATAGTGACGCCCCACCTGAGGTATAAAATTGAAACGGCCAATGCCGAATCGTTTCGGAGTAAAGGTTGCTACAGTATCGCCATCGTCGTCCACAAGCAATCCCTCCAGGTTCGCGCCTGTTCCGGAGGTATCGGTGATACGAAAAGCAATAGCGTTGTTCACGCCTGCAACGGCGTGGCCTCCCTCGGGGTAGAATTGGACAGCATACCCCGCAGGTGCTTCCGTAACAACTTCGGGCGAACCACCCGTAAAAGGATTGATCAGTGTTAACGTCTGTTTAAAATAATACTCCGCGCTGAAGTTACGCATCCATTGGGTATAAGCGCGTAGCCGGTAGTGGCCAGACCGAAGCGTAGCCGGCAGAAAGAAGGAGCCACTACCCGAACCGCTGGTCAGACCTATCTTGGCTTGTAACACGGGTTGGTTGGCATTGTCGAGGAGCTCAACGTAGGCCACCTTGCTTACATCGAGCGGTCTGTGAAAGCTGCCATCGGTAACATATACCTTGAACCAGGCAACCTCGCCGGTAATATACAGTGTACGGTCTATGTGCACATAAACCTTCTCCTGTAATACATGGCTTCGGTACGCGTCGAACCGGGCGGTTAGGCTGTCGTGCGGCACAGACTGCCCGCGTAGAATCGCCGGTATCATACAGCAGAGTGCTAACAGTATCGCTTGTGGTAACAATTTCAGTATCATAACCTGCTTATTGCCAAAAATCCGGTTTTTGTGTTACTCCTCCTCCCCACACACGGCAGTCCACACATTGCGAGTCCGAGGTTGTATAGCCAAGAAGCACGCCATTGGGCGCGGTAACCGGGCTAAGCAGTAGAGTAGAGCGTGGAATCAAGGGAAGCTCATGCATAAACACCGTGTCAATCGGGCACACGGCCGGGTAATAACTTCTAAGCTCCGAGGGTATATCGTCTCTTAGAATATAGACTCGTTTCACCGCTACTGAGCCGCCGCCAAAATAGCCGATCACCGCTTCCGAGGGAGTGTCAACACAATAAAGATTCCCATGAGCCTGAGAGGGAAGTGGGTCGAATAAACTCCCCAGCGTTTCAGTAGATCTTTGCAGACTGAGCCAGTAAGCATAAGCCTCGTCGCTTAACACTTGCTGTTCCACCTGTATACTGTACTTTTTAGAAAGCTTGATCGACGCTTTCGGAATATGTTGCAGCGGAAATTGATGAATCACGTCGCCGCTTAACCGGTTGCTGGTTCCCACAAGTATAGTGGCCGATGACCCCGTGCGCCAACAGGTATTTATAGATTCGCTCTCTGGTCGGGGAACAGCTTCGCCATCTGCCAGAAGATAAGATGAATAATACGAAGCATTATATTCCCAGGTTTCTGTAAACCTCCAGCGGTAGTAACGGCTGCTACCCGTGGCATCGTGTGTATCGACATTAATACGTACCCCGTCTCCGTTTCGCGAAGCAGTCCAGTACAGATTGTCAATGGGGGGCGACGGTTTCAGTGTAATATACTGAGAATGGTATTCTTTATGAGTAGTAGTTCGAATAATCAACCGGTATGTATGGGATGTTGTGAGTGGAACACTGAACGCCTTATACGTGCCTGCAATGTACTCGTCGAGTGGGTAAGAGGCGCCGGCATCATCTTCTACCAATACAGTACTGCCCGTTTCGGCGGCGGAGGCTTCAGTTGAGTTCAAGGCCACCGTATGCGAAAGTTTAACAGCAACAGAGTCCCCGCCAAGGTATATAAAGCCGTCGACCACCAGGTAATCGGGAGTATTGTGGGAAGCTGGCGGAGTATAGGGTTCCACACATGCCGCAGTGCCGATAAGCAGTAACATCGAAAGAAGGTGTACAGTAAGCTTCATGAGTTAAAATTTAAAGTTGTAGGTAACGGTCGGAATAGCACGCGCAAAAACCGAAAGCTTATAACCTTTGATCTCGCCATTCTGACTTACAAAAAATACCGAGTAAGCATTGGCCCGACTCGTGAGATTATACGCCGAAAACGTCCACGAACTATGAGCAAGTTTCCGCACCTTATGATTGCCCTCCACGTTGATCGATATATCCGACCGGAAGTAATTTGGTATGCGGTATTGGTTACGGTCCGAATAATAAACACGCTGTGTGCCGTCTACCGCGTAACGCACCTCCGGCAACGTAATGGGACGCCCTGTACTATAGATAAGGTTTAATGAAAAATTGAAGCGCCGGCTGAACTTATAGTTACTGATAACATTCACGGCATGAGGCTTATCAAAATTACTCGGGTAATAACGGCCGCGATTAACCACTTCACTCGAATACACACCTGACGTTTTTAAGAAAGAACGCGAATAGGTATAGCTCACCCACCCATTGAATTTACCGGAAGATTTTTTGACCATTAGTTCCACACCGTATGCTTTTCCGCGTGCAGCCAGGATATCGGTTTCCAGGTGATGATTCAGCAGAAGAACAGCTCCGTCTTTATAATCGAAAGTATTCGGGGTTATTTTATAATAAGTCTCCAGCGATAGCTCAATCAGATTGCCGCGCAGGTTGCGATAAAAACCCGCAGAAAATTGATCGCCATACTGTGGCGTCAGGTAAGCATCGCTGAGCTTCCAGGTATCGGTTGGTGTAATCGCCGTCGTGTTGGAAAGCATTTGAATATATTGCCGCATGCGATTATAGCTCAACTTTATAGATGCTTTGTTGGAGAATGCGTAGCGTATAGATAATCGCGGTTCTGCCCCATGATAACGGGCAATAGTTTTACCGGCACCATAACGGACCGTGTCACGGATAGTACTGATTTCGCGTGGGCCATCGGGTGCATAACGAAACACATCCTTCGCCCCAAGGTATCGATAGAACGAATACCGTATACCGGCATATACCGAAAGTTTGGGATTGATCTCGATATTATCGCCGAGGTACATCGCCGATTCAAGGCCCTGCTCATCCTGTAGTCTGTCAGCCAACATAAGCGATTCACCTCCCTTTGGTTTAAGATTGCCCGGTGAAAGATCATACCGTGTTGTACTGATGCCACCGGTAAAGGTATGCCTTGAGTTCAGAAAATAATTGAAGTCGGCCCGGCCATTCCATTGTTGAATACCGAAGTCCATACGAAAAGCATTTACAGGATTAACATCACTGTCAATCGCATAACTATATCGGCTATAGGCCCCGGTAACGACAGCATACAACCTTGGACTGAAAACGTGTTTCCACTTCAGCGACGCGTTTCGGTCGCTATAATGATAAGCAGTGTCGCTATTGAGCTTAAAATAATCGCGACTGAAATACCCCGACAAATAAAAGCTGTTATTCTCGTCCAGCCTATGGGTAAGGCTACCGGTAACATCGTAGAAAGAAGCTTCACTACGTTTAAGCTCATCGTCGTTAAGCTGGCGCAACAGCCAGTTGGAATAGGTAGAACGGGCACCAACGATAAACGTAGTCTTTTCGTTGACAATAGGGCCCTCTAACATAAACCTGCCGGTAACCGGACTGATACCACCGGAACCCGATAACTTCTTTGCATTCCCTTCGCGCGTGTGAACATCCAGAACAGACGACAGCCGTCCGCCATAGTCTGCCGTAATGCCGCTTTTATAAAGCTCCACATTCTTCAGAACATCGGGATTGAACGTAGAAAAAAATCCAAACAGGTGAGATGGGTTATAGACTACAGCATCATTAAACAGAATGAGGTTCTGGTTCGTGGCGCCACCACGCACATTCAATCCTACCGTTCCTTCGCCAACGCTTTGTACGCCGGGTAACGTAAGCACCACCTTCATAATATCCGTTTCACCCAGAACAAGCGGTAACTGTTTCATCGTTTTAATGTCCAGCTTCTCCGTACCCATTTGCAGCTTCATTACATGGGCATCCAGCTCGGACTCGACAACAACCTCCTTCAACGGCGTAATGTCTTGCAGAATGTCAATGTCAAGCCGCCCGTTAGAATATAGCATGATCTGTCGTTGTGTATTCTTCATGCCCACGCTTTTAATGCGCAGCGTATGCCGTCCTTTCGGCAACGTTATCGCGAAATAGCCAAACTGATCTGTGGCGACGCCAATCATGGGGCTCTCGATAAATACAGCCGCACCAATAACAGGCTCTCCGGTAGCAGCATCGCGTATACTGCCGGTCAGGATAGCATTACCTTTGCCATCGTCCATGCGATTCCCGATGTTGTATAGCCTCGCTTCTGCGAGCTGACGGGCTTTTTCGCGACCTTCATACGCCGAGTAATCAAAGGCAGAAGGTTTCCCCGATTTATAATGCTCCTCCCGAAAGAGTCCCGGAGCCAGCTCCGTCATGATGCCGCGTTCCTTGGTTATATAGACCGCATCATCAGTAAGGGTAACCTGGAGGTTTGTCGATTGGAGTATCGTGTTGAGGGCAACATCAAGAGGTTCATTAACGGCATGCAGCGTCACAAAAAGGCTATCGGTCCACGCGGGTGAATAATAGAAGTGATAGCCGGTCTGCTTCTCCACGGTTTGTACAAACGTATCAAAGCGTGTTCCGGAAAAATCACCGTCTATTCGCCGCTGCCCGTATGCAGTCAACGAAATCAGGGTGAGAAGCCCAACAACAAATAGTGTAAAGCCCGTGCGCATAGGTCTTTATTGTTCTGGAGTGTCGTAGAATTTTGCCAGTTTACGTAACGCATTGTCTCGGTCTCTCCTGAAGTTCAATCGCTTGGTGCGTATAAATTTCTTTAGGTCGCTTTGCGGGTTTTTCAATAATGTAAGTACCGCCCGTTTGCCCCGAACCGCATGGTAGCGGTCGTTCTTTAAAATGTAGTATCGGTTCCGCTCTTCAAAATCGATATTGATGCGCAGCTCTTTAATCGCCTCCTGACTACTCTTCTGCCGTCGCGCTATCACCTTCGTCTTTCCATCGTACAGAATATCATAGTAACCGCTTTCCGGTAGCATGTTCACACTATCCTTGAAGAGCTTTCGGAACGTGTGCCCCGCCATGGAGAATCCAGATACTTTGGAATCTACCAATGAGAACGGACTGCTGTTGGTATACAACTCGGTAACGACCAGATCACGCGTAATATCATACTGTAATGGGACATCCATATAGAGATCCCCATCATACAACACATCGCCGATAAGCCAGTCTTCAGCTAAAAAGTAAGGATGCGGTTCGCCGGTTCTACGCGGCTCCTGGTACTCACTTCCATTATAAAGATTGCTCTGCCCCCGCATCTCACGACTATGCTGTACTATGCTGTTCTCGATGGCTGCTGTCAGAAATGTGCTATTCTGCACAGACGGCTGCGCATAGCTTCTCAACAGACAGAGAAACGGCATCAGTAACGTTATAACCACAGACAGGACTCTCACCATAAACGAAATCTATCCGGGAAATGAAGGATGCAAAAAAATAGCAATAAGCAATTACATTTTAGATACCATTAATGGAAAATATACGATTTAGATCGTGTGTAATATCTTTTTAACAGAACGGCAATAAAAAAGCCGCTTCTTGTCAAGAAGCGGCTTTCTATATAACGACAGTGTTTGCCTTACTTCGCGTAAGCTACGCTTCGCATTTCACGGATTACGGTAACCTTTACCTGACCAGGATACTGCATATCACGTTCGATTTTTTGCGAGATATCGAAGCTCAGCTGGCTTGCACGCTCATCGGTTGCCTTCTCGGCATCCACAATTACGCGAAGCTCACGGCCGGCCTGTATAGCGTAGCATTTCTCAACGCCATCAAAGCTCAAACCTAGTTGTTCAAGCTCTTTCAAACGCTTGATATATTGTTCCATCACTTCGCGTCGTGCTCCAGGACGGGCGCCGCTGATGGCGTCACAAGCCTGTACGATAGGCGATATAATGCTGGTCATCTCAATTTCATCGTGGTGAGCGCCGATAGCATTGCACACTACAGGGTGTTCCTTATACTTCTGTGCAAGCTCCATACCCACAATAGCGTGAGGC
>Ga0065165_1000968_pt1 | contig 35885 bp, 30 predicted proteins | sample AraplaMF_Cvi_mMF_FD_63813 | JGI IMG/M metagenome (GOLD analysis project Ga0065165, IMG submission 63813) | Arabidopsis root microbial communities from the University of North Carolina, USA - plate scrape MF_Cvi_mMF (version 2) (version 3) | ecosystem: Host-associated > Plants > Roots >... | reverse complement strand
CGGTGTCCACCCTCGAGGCGAGTTCCGCACAAGAGAGCGGCCGAAGGCCAAATAGGTACATCGGCCGCGTGAGCGGCCTCCCTGTCGAACGCGGAGGACCTGTCTGAGCAGCGAGGGTGGGCACCGAAGGCTCTGGCCTCACCGTGCGAGCCGCCGGCTCTACGCCACACCGCCCGAGCCGAAAGCAGCGCCAGCCGCTGGACACATGCATTCGCCTCGGCGAATGAACCGATGTGCTCGGCATTGTCCGGAGCTTCCGTGGAGAACCTAAAAAAAGAGCGCCCGGTCTGCGGGAAGCGGCTGGGGAGGAGCCGGTTCCCGCAGAGGGGCGCAAGTGTCACACAGGGATCTTGCGGTTCTTAAGCGACCTTAGAAGTCGTAGCTGACGGCCAGGCGGGCGTAACGCGGATCCTGGGTGTACAGCGGGACGCGGTAGATCGGATGCGGCGAACCGCGGTTTTCGTACTCGGTCGGGTAGCGGAACGTCGGGCGCTGCTGATTCAGCACGTTGAAGACGTTCGCGGAGAACGCCAGCTTCGAGCCCGCCCACTCCGGACGGTAGGTCACGCCGAGGTCGAGCTGGAAGGTCCAGGGCAGGCGGCCCTTGTCGCCCGGAGGCGAGGGCTGGCCGTCGCACCAGTGGTACGAGCTGCCGTAGTGGGCGACGTCTTCCTGGTTCGGACCCCAGTAGCCGAGGCAGACTTCCGGCGCGCCGGAGATCGCCTGGAAGTTGCCGGATAGCTGCCACTCGGGAGCGAACTGCCAGTAGCCGTAGGCCTTGAACACATGCCTGTGGTCGTTGCCGAGCGGACCATTGGCGTAGTCCATCACCCAGTGGTTATCCCAGTCCACGCTGCCGGCCGCACCCGCCTGGCGGGTATCGGTGCGCGCCTGGCCTTCGGTATTGCCGTAGGAGTGCGACCACACGTAATCGAACTTGCCGTACCAGGTACCGTCGAACTGGTGCTCCGCGTACAACTCGGCGCTGAGGTAACGGCGCTTCGTCTTCGGCATGCTCATTTCTTCACGGCTGAGTGGCACGACGAACGGGTTGCCCGCGGTGTCGATCAGGGTGAACTTGTTCGAGTGACCGCCGTTGACGAGATAGCAGCTGTTCGTCGAACCGACTTCGTAGCCGAGCGCCGCTGCCTTGTTGGTCACCACGTCGAGATCGCAGAAGTCGTCGATGACGGCATTGAGCTTGCGCTGGGTCAGCTTGACGCCGTAGTTCCAGTTCTCGTTGAAGGTCTTGTCGAAGCCCACAATGAATTCATCCTGGTTTTCGGACTTCAGGTCCTTCGCGGCCACCGTGCGCGGGTCGGGCGGAATGCCGTACGAGTTGTTGCCGGACACCACACCGCTGAACTGGGTCAGGCCGGTCGGATTGCCGGTGACCGGATCGATACCCGAATAGGTGAAGTACTGCTGGGTGGCGGTGTAACCGGCGGCGGCACCCGTGGCTGGGTTGAGCGGCAGGCCGAGGTAGTAGCGGCCGGCGTTGGCGTAAACCTTGAAGCTGCCGTCTCCGTTCACGTCCCACGAAGCGCCGAGGCGGGGTGCCCACTGCGGACGCGTCTGCTTGATGAACGGCTTGCCGAACTGGTTGTAGTCGGTGAACTGGTCGTTGCGCAGACCGAGGGAGAGCAACCAGCGGTCGCTGACCTGCCACTTGTCTTCGATGTACTGCGCCTTCTGGTCGGAGCGGACATTCACGAGGTTGTTCACCACGTTTCGGCTCACCCAGTAGCCCTGTTCGCCGTTCGGGAACAGACCCGGCGCGGGCACGAAGTTGCGCCCCGGCGTGTTGTCGATGGCTTCCAGCGGATCGTCGGAATGGCCGTAGCTCCAGACGTAGCCTGGGCCGGGGCTCTGTTCACCGAAGTCTTCGACGCGCGAACGCACGTTGTCGATACCGACCGAGATCGTGTGGTCGCCCAGCACATAGGCGATGTCGAAACGGAAGTTGGTCGATTTGTTACCGCGGCCGGGCGAGCTGATGTTGCCGACCTGCGTGTTCTGAATCGGGGTGCCGCCATTGAGAGCGGGATTCTGGCGCACGGGATTGTCAACACGCACCAGGTCCGGATCGTACTGAGTCGGCTGATCGTAATTCTTGCTCGACATCTTGCCGTACATGGCGTTCACGGTGAGGTTGTCCGTGATGTAGCCGGTGTACTTCGCCACCCACAGGTCGCCACCGGTCTTGGTGTCGTTGAGGTCGCCGATACGGGCGGTGCGCGAAAGGTTCGCGTAGTCGTAGCTGTAACGTGTGCCCGAACCCTCGCGCTTGTCGCCGGCGCTCGTCAGTTCGAGGATGTTGCTGTCGTTGATGTTCCAGTCGAGCTTGCCGTACCAGCGCGGGTTACGGTAGCTCTTCGTGTCGGCGGGCGTGTTGCTGCCTACGCTGTTCACCTCGCGCAGGCCCTGACGCTCGAACTCGCCACCCAGGAAGAAGAACAGCTTGTCCTTGATGAGCGGGCCGCTGGCGTAGGCGCTGACCGTGGTGGTCCACTTGTCGTTCTGGCTCTTGGGCTGGTACAGGTCGCCGGCCGGTGCGGATTCCGGCGTGTTGGCGTAATGCAGGTTCGGGCCCGAGGCGCGGGCGAAGGCCGGTTCCCAGAGAACCTGCGCGCCGAAGTGCCACTGGTTCGTGCCGCGCTTGCCCACCTGGCTGATCACGCCGCCGTCGGAACGGCCGTACTGCGCGCTGTAACCGCCGGTGTAGACCTCCTGCTGGTCGATCGCACCGTAGGGAAGCTGCAGACCGCCGAGCGCGTTGAGCGGATCGGTGGTGTTGAAGCCGTTGACGTAGTACGCGTTCTCGTTCGCGGCGGCACCGCCGAAGCTGGCCACCGAGCGGCCGGTGTCGCTGGTGAAGCCACCGCCGTTGTTGACCACGCCCGGCGCGAGGCGGGCGATTTCCTCGGCCGAACGGCCGAGCGGAATCTTCGACAGCTGCTCCGACGTGATGACGGTGCGGGAGTCGACCGCCGTCACGTCGATGCTCGGCAGCGCCGTGCCGGTGACGGTCACGCCTTCCAGGCTCTCGGCGGCACCCGCGGTGGCCGGAGCGGCGTTGAAGGAAACGTCGGTGCTGGCACCGACGCGCAGCGTGACGTCCTTGCGGGAATCGACGGCCGCGCCGTCGCGCATCAGGGTCACCGTGTAGGTGCCCAGGGGCAGCTGCGAGAGGGAGTAGCGACCGCGCTCATCCACTGGCACTTCGCGGCGGAAGCCCGCGCCGCTTTCAACCACGACGGTTTCATTGGCTGCCACCGGGGCGGAGCCGTTGATGGCACCCGTGGTGGACTGCGCGTAGACGCTCGAAGCGCCGCCCAGGCAGGCGCAGACCGCCAGTGCCAGTGCGCTCCTGCGAGAGAGAAACTGCTTTTTCATGCTTTCCCCGAAAAGTGATGCCCCAAAAAGACGGATCACACGGGAAGTTCGCTCCGGGCCCCCGCCCGGTGTGACGACTGCGGGCCCTCGATGCCCCTCCCCGCGCTCCGTCGCTAGCTATCCATTTGCCTCGATCCAAATGGAATGAATCGAAGATTTACAGCAGGTCGGGCGCCTTGTCCAGCGGATGAAATCGTAGGTTCCCGGCGCATCAGGGGTTGCGAGGGGCATGCTGTGATGCAGCATAAAATCTTCCAAGTACAGGTATTTAAGACAGAAATAGAGGTGATCGCCCCCTGCCGAAAACGTGCAAGCCAGCGAGTTGGCGGTTCGTAAAAATTTGTTGCCCGCGGACTGCGCCGGAGGTTCGGGCGGCCGTTCTTTTGGATCGAGGCAAATGTCGTGCCAAGCGGCAGGCGCTCCTCACCCTTCCTAGACCGGGGCTGCCGGAAAGTCGCCGGATGAAGATCGCCACCTACAACGTCAACGGCATCCGCTCCCGCCTTCCCAATCTGTTGGAATGGCTGGAACGCGAGGCGCCGGACATCGCGTGCCTGCAGGAACTGAAGGCTGCCGATCAGGGTTTTCCCATCGGGGCGATCAACGATGCGGGCTACGGTGCGCTATGGGCTGGACAGGCGTCGTGGAACGGCGTGGCTATTCTGGCGAAGGGCGTGGATCCCGTGGAGAGCCGCCGCGGCCTTCCCGGCGACGCGAAGGACACCCAAAGCCGCTACCTGGAGGCGATGGCGCATGGCGTGCTGATCGGCTGCCTCTATCTGCCGAACGGCAACCCGTGGCCGGGGCCGAAGTTCGACTACAAGCTCGCCTGGTTCGAGCGCTTCCTGCGTCACGCGCAACGGTTGCTCGATACCGGGCAGCCGGTCGTACTGGCCGGGGACTACAACGTGGTGCCCACCGACGAGGACATCTACGATCCGAAGCACTGGCGCCGCGACGCCCTGCTGCAGCCGGAGAGCCGGGACGCCTATGCGCGCCTTCTCGCCCAGGGATGGACGGACGCGCTGCGCGAGCGGCATCCGGACGAACGCATCTATACGTTCTGGGACTATTTCCGGCAGCACTGGCCGCGCGATCGGGGCCTGCGCATCGATCATCTGTTGCTGGCGCCGGCGCTGGCCGGGAAGCTGAAGGACGCGAACGTGGACCGGTGGGTGCGCGACCGTCCCAAGGCGAGCGACCATGCGCCAGTGTGGATCGAGCTCGCCGCGGGCGCGGGCAGGCGTTCGCCAGCGAAGAAGTCGGTGGCGAAGAAGGCCCCCGCGAAGAAAGCACCGGCGCGAAAGGCCGTGAAGGCCCCTGCGGAGAAGCGCTCCGCCAGAAAACCCGCCAAGTCCACGCCGGGGCGCCGCCTTAGCTGAACCTGAGCACGCACTTGCCACGGTCTCCAGGTTTACTAGACTAGGCCGCTATCGGGGAAGCCGGACCAGGCGGTATGAGAATCGACGACGGGAGCGGCAGGCGCGCCGGGCCGGTGATGCTCGGTGAAGTCGCCGCGCGGCTGCGCAATCCCCGTATCGATCGCATCGTGGCCAGCTTCCGCGAGTATCGCGTGGCCCTCATGCGCACGGTCATCCTCGGTTTCATCGTGATCTGGACCGCCGCTTGGCTGCACGGTCCCGAGAAGATGGCGGCAGACGCCCAGCAGGCTCTCCCCGTGGCAGTGGCGCTGTTCGTGTTGAGCACGGCCTGGATGCTCGGCGTGCGCGCCGGTTCCCTGCGGCAGAATTCGGCCATCGATGCCATCGGCAGCGCGGCGAACTTCGTCATGGTCGCGATCCTGCTGAAAGCCGCGTTCATGCTGTTGATCACGCTCACCGCGGTGCTTCCGTTTCTCTCCGTGGCCTTGGGCGTGCGCTATAGCCGCAAGGCCTTCGTCGCCGGCGTGGCCGCTTCGGTGCTCATCCTCACGGTCGTCGCCCCCGACGGATACTGGCTCGCGCGTCCCGCCTATGCCCTCTACGCATTGGGGCTGGTGATCGTGCTGCCGATGACGCTCTACCGAATGACCGAGGCCCTGCGCGAGGTGTCCGCGGAAGCCATTGCCTCGCGCGAGGCCCAGCATCGCTTCATCTCCATGATGAGCCATGAGATGCGCACCCCGCTGGGCACGGTGATCCATGCCGCCTCGCTTATCGATACATCGGTGATGAACGACGACCAGCGCGGATTGGTCGCGCTGCTGTCCAGCAACGCCAGCGCGCTGCTGCATCGCGTGAACGCGGTGCTCGATGTGGCCTCGTTCGCCGGCGGCAGCTTCACCCTGCGCCATCAGGTGTTCGCCTTCGACGAAGTGCTGGCGACGGTCGGTGCGGTGTGCCGCCCGTTCGCAGCCGAGAAGCGCATCGTCTTCAGCCTCACGCGCGACGCCTCCGTGGACGGGGTGTTCACCGGCGATCCGGGGCGCATCGAGCAGGTGCTGTCGAACCTCGCGTCGAATGCGCTGAAGTTCACGCCGCCGGGCGGTTCCGTGGATGTTCGTGTGGAACTGGTCGAGAGCATGGCCGGCCGCGACCCGACGATCGTCTGTACGGTGACCGATACCGGCATAGGCATCGCCGATGCCGACAAGCCCCGTATCTTCGACCCGTTCCACCAGCTCAGTACCGGGGAGAATCGCCGCCAGGAAGGCGTCGGGCTCGGTCTTTACATCGTGCGCAACGTCTCGGAACAGATGCGCGGCCAACTCGACGTCGCCGACAACCCCATCGGCGGTTCGGTCTTCAGCTGGCGGTTCCCGTTGCCACGCGCCGCCGCGGGCGCGCGCAGCGCTTCGGAGTTGCCGCTCACGGAGTTGCTTGACGACCATCGCGACCGCGTGCCGTCGCAGCGCTGCCTCGTCGTCGACGACAATGCCGCGAACCGTGAGATTCTCGGCCGCATTCTCGAACGTGCCGGGCATCGCATCGTGTTCAGCGCGGACGGCGACGAGGCGCTGGATCGCCTCGCCAGCGAACCCTTCGATCTCATCTTCATGGATCTGCACATGCCCGGCAGTTCCGGATGGGACGTGCTCGGCCGCATCGAAGTGGCGCGCCGCACGGGCAGCGTGCCTCCGATCGTGATGCTGAGCGCCGATTCGAGCCACGACGCCGTGCGTATCGCCTTCAAGGCCGGCGCCCGTGCATACCTCACCAAGCCGATTCCCACGCCGCGCCTGCTCGACGTGATCGAGTCCGTGGCGCAAGAGCGCCGCATGGACCATGCCGCACGCCTCTGGCAGCCGATCGTGGACGCCGGGCGTCCAAAGGACACGTCGTCGCCCCTCGACGACATGCGCGCGCTGAGCAGCCGGGAGGAGTTCGCCGAGTTCGTGGAGCTGTGCGCGCGCAGCGCGGCGAACCAACTGGAAAACCTCCGCGCGGCGATTTTCTCCCAGGATGTCGCCGCCGCCTCCGAGGCCGTGCATGCGCTGCGCAACGTGTTGGGCAACCTGGGCGTCCCGGGTGGCCATCGCGTATGCGACGACATCGCCGTGATCGTCGAGGCCGGCATCGACATGCGCTCCGCGATGGCGGAGGTGGATGGCCTCACGCGCTCCGTTCATCGCTTCGTGACCGTGCAGCGCGAGCAGGCCGGCGCGGCGGCCGACGCGTGACGACACCGGACTGACTCGCGGACATCGGCGGCGTCCCGCGCTATCTTTGCCAGCCGATCTGAGGACCCGCGACGTGCCTTCGAGGCGTGCGACGACCGTATGGACGATTGTCTGGCTGCTCGTTGCCGGATGGCTCGCGTTCGCGCGCGTGGCGCAGGCGATGGATGGCCGCGACCGCAATGTGGCCCAGTTCTACCACACGGCCTGGACGATGCGCGAAGGCGCTCCGGGGCAGGTCACGGCACTGGCGCAGACCTCGGACGGCTTCCTGTGGCTGGGCACCCAGACGGGCTTGTACCGCTTCGACGGCGTGCACTTCGAACGCTACCGGCCACGCGAAGGCGGCGACTTCCCCGCGTCCAGCGTCGCCTCGCTGTACGCACCGCCGTCGGGCGGGCTGTGGGTCGGGTTTCGCTATGGCGTGGCCAGCTTCATCGACGGCGATCGCGCCACCCACTACGCCGCAGCGGCCGGACTTCCACCAGGCACCGTCTATGCCATCGGCGGCACGCCCGACGGGCGGATCTGGGGCGCCACCTTCAATGGGCTGGTGCAGTTTGCGCACGGACGCTGGCGTCTCGTACACCAGCCGATGGGCTTGCCAGGCACCCGTGCGCGCAATCTTTCCGTCGATCGCGAGGGGCGGCTGTGGGTCGCCACCGAAGATGCGCTTGCATGGCTGCCGCCGCGAGGAAAACGCTTCGAGATCGCTACCCGGTCCGTCGGCAGGGTGAACCGCATCGCCGAGGCGCCGGACGGGTCGATATGGGTGGCCGAGGCGGACGGTGGGGTTCGGGCGGCGTGGACGGGGAAGGGCGACCCCGCGCGTGCCGGCCCGATGTTGCGCCTCTCATCCGCCGGCCTCTTGTTCGATCGCGATGGCGCGCTGTGGATGCCGACGCTGGGTGACGGTATCCGGCGCGTGCCGCGCGTGGCGGCTCTCGCGGGCAAGGAAATCGACGCGGAAGGCCACGAGGCGGAGCGCTTCCTGGAACGCGACGGCTTGAGTTCGGATTACGTCAGCGCCGTGATCCAGGACCGGGAGGGCAACATCTGGGTCGGCGGAAGCAGGGGACTCGACCGCTTCCGCGTGAGCCGCCTCCTGCCCGCGCTCACGTCGCCCGGTGCCAGCGATTTCGCGATGGTGGCGGCGTCCGGCCACGGCGTGTGGGTGGGGACAAAGAACCGCGCGCTCACGCGCCTTGAAGCCATCGGCGAGACGCCTGCGCGCCTGCGCGAGGCGATCACCGCGGCAAGTAGCGACGAGGGTGGCACGTGGCTGGCGGGGCCGAATGGAGTGTGGCGCCTGCACGACGGGATTCCGGAGCCGTTCGCGACGTTGCCGTACGCCGACTATTCCGGCGTGCAGGCCGTCGTCGGCGATGGTGCCGGTGGCGTATGGGTTTCCATCAACCGGCCCGGGCTGTTCCATTTCACCGAGGGCGGCTGGGAGCACGATCCGCTCCCTGCGTTCCCCAACGATCCGTCGCCGCTGGTGCTCGCCCGCGATCGCCACGGGCGCTTGTGGATGGGCTTCGCACGCAACGCCATCCTGGTTCGCCAGGGGGATGTGGACACCCGCCTCGATGCCACCCGGGGCCTGGCCGTGGGCAACGTCACGGCGTTGCTCGAGGACGGAGAGGCCATGTGGGTGGGCGGCGAGTTGGGCATCGGCGTGGTGAGCGGGGGGCGGGTGCGAATGATCGGTACCCTCGGCGAACCGCTGCGCGGCGTGTCGGGCCTCGTGCGCGACCGGCGTGGCGATGTCTGGGCGAACGCCGCGCAGGGTATCGCGCACATTCGTGCGCGGGACATCGCTCGCGCGCTCGAGGATGCCTCCTACCGGCCGCCGGTGGAATGGTTCGACTCGCTCGACGGCCTGCCCGGCACACCGGCCCAGTTCCGGCCGCTGCCTACGGCCGTGCTGGCCGACGATGGCCGTCTTTGGTTTTCGACCACCAGTGGCATCGTGTCGCTCGATCCCGAGGACGTGCCGCGCAATACGCTGCCACCGCACGTGTCCATACGCACGGTATCCACCGACGTGGGCACCTGGCCGGCCGCGGCCACGATGCATCTGCCCGCGGGCACCGAACGCCTGCGCATCGCGTTCACCACCACCAGCCTGACGATGCCCGAGCGGGTGCGCTTCCGTTACCGCATGGAAGGCCTGGACACGCGATGGCGCGACGCCGGCGAGGATCGCGAGGCGATCTACACGGATCCGCCGCCAGGACGATACGTGTTCCACGTGACCGCGACGAACGAGGATGGCGTTGCCGACGACGCCGGCGCGTCGATCACGGTGGTCGTGGCACGCGCCTTCTATCAGATGCCATGGTTCTTCCTGGTTTGCCTCGCCCTGGTGGCCGTGCTGCTCTGGGTCGCTTTCCTGCTCCGGCTGCGCAGGATCTCCCTGCAGATGCGCGCACGCCTGCAGGAACGCCACGCCGAGCGCGAGCGCATCGCCAGGGAACTGCACGACACCTTGTTGCAGAGCATCCAGGGTCTGTCGATGCGCTTCCAGGCGATCGCCAACAAGGTGCCGCCGGGCGACCCGCTACGCGACGCCATGGAGCGTGCGCTTGACCGCGCGGACGATGCCCTGGTCGAAGCACGCGATCGCGTACGCGACCTGCGCACGCACGTGGGGGAATCCGCTCGCCTGGATACGGCGTTGCGAGCCCTTGCCGCTGCGTTTACGGCGGAACATGCCGTGCCGGTGCTGGCCAACGTGGACGTCGACGTACGGGATCTCGACGCGCTGGCGCGCGACGAACTGTTCGGCATCGCGCGAGAGGCCCTGCACAACGCCATGGCCCACGCCGATGCCACGCGCATCGACATCGACCTGCGCATGGACCGCTGCGAGCTGGTGCTGGCCGTTCGCGACGACGGCCGGGGCATCGACGAGGCCTCGTTGCGCGACGGCCGCGACGGCCATTGGGGCCTGCGCGGCATGCGCGAACGTGCCGCAGCGATGGGGGGTACCGTCACCATCGCCGCGCGCAGTGCGGGCGGCACCGAGGTCATGGCGCGCCTGCCCGCCGAGCGCGCGTTTCCAAGCCGCCACACGCCCATCGGGCGCTGGTGGCGCCGGCTGGTCGACGCGCTGCGTCAGCGGTAACACCCGTTGGCGAACTGCCCCTTGGCCAGCGGGCAGAGGATGGCCGCGAATCCGCCGTTCACCGGTACGTCGAAGGAAAGGGTTCCGTCCGCGGTGACGTTCTGCGCCGAGCGCAGCACGTCGCCCCGGCCTGTGCCATCGCGCACGATATCGGCATGCCAAGGGCCCACGCCCAGCGAGCCCAGCGGAACGGTGAGGCGGCGCGCAGGCCCCGCGGCGATGGCGCCGATGAACCAGCGGTCCCCGCTGCGGCGGGCGAACACGGCATCCTGCCCTGGCGTGCCCGCGATCAACTTCGTCTCGTCCCATACCGTGGGCACCTGATCGATGAAGGCGAGCGCCTGCGGTCGCCTCTCATACGCTTCCGGGCGGTCGGCGAGGTGGGTCCATCCGGATTCGAAGACGATGGGCAGAGCCACTTCATGCGCGATGGATGCCTCCTTGCGACCCGCATCGAAGGCCACCGGCGTGTAGTCCATGGAGCCGACCACGTTCCGGGTGAAGGGCTGGATGGTGTTGCCGATGGCCGGCGGGTCGTTCTCTGCACCACGCACGCCTTCCATGGTCATGAGGTGCGGCCATGTGCGGGCGAGTCCGTGCGGAATGGTGGCACCGTGGAAATTCACCATGAGGTGCAGCCGCGCCGTGTCCGCGAGGGTCGCGTCGTACCAGCGATAGCGGGCCTGCGAGTCCGATTCCATGAAGTCGATCTTCACGCCTTTCACGCCCCAGCCCTTCACCTTGGTGAGTTCGGCCATGCGCTTGGCCGGCGTGTCGAGCTTCGACCAATGGAACCACAGCAGGATGTCCACATGCTTTGCGTTGGCATAACGCACCAGCTCGGGCACCCAGGTGTCGCTCCAACCTTCGTCGACGAGCACGTAGGGGATGCCGTTGCGCGACGCGAAATCGATGTACGCCTTCTGCCGCTCGGCGTTCGAGGGACTCTCGTGTTCGCTCAACCATGACCAGGCCACCTTGCCGGGACGTATCCACGACGTGTCCGCGAACTTTGCCGGATCGGCCAGATCGTCCACGAGCGTGGATTCGGTGACCGTGGCCAGGTCGCCTGCGATCACCGTGCGCCAGGGTGTGACGCCGGTGCTCTCCACGCGCGAGTCGGCGAGCGTGAGCGTGTAGGTTCCGCTGTTCGCGGCATGCGTGAGCCGACTCCCGTCGTAGCGGCCATCGGCATTGGCCTCGGTCACGAGCACGTAGTTGTCGCCGACGCGAAACAGTGACGGGTAGCCAAAATCGCCGGCCGCGGCCGTCCCCGCGGTGGTTTCGACACGTTCCTTCTCGTATTGCGGGTTGTAGGGCAGCAGCCAGGCCTTCGCCGTGGCCGGCACGGTGAAGCTGGTGGCCTCACCGGTGACGGTGGCGCTGGACACGCCGGGCAACTCGTAACGGAAGGCCACACCGTCGTTGGCCACGCGTACCACGATGTCGAGCTTCTGGCCCTTGGCGTTCTGCAACGCGTAGCGTGTTTCGGAAAGATTGGCGTTGCGATCGAGCCGCTTGCCCACGGTCATGCGATAGCGCTCGGTGAGCTGGCGCTGGCTGGTGGCGATCAGCTTCAGGTCGTGGGTGAGATCGGCATCCGTCGTGCGTAGCCCGAGCGTTTCATCCACGAGGGGAAGCCCGTGTGGATCCGTGATGCTGAGCACGGGGCGCCCGCCGTCGCGGAATACCAGGGTGGCAAGGGGCGGCGTGGCGAGGGCGGGCACGCTCACGAACAGCGCCAGGGCGGCGGCGAGGCGGCAAGGAGCATGCGGAAGGCGTGCGGGTTTCATCCGGGGTTCCTGTCGACAGTGTTCCGACACGGTACCATCCGCGCCCATGGAATCGCTCGCCTCGACCGTCGCCTTCCTCGAACAGGAGGAAGGCTGGCGCCAGCCTTCCGCGTTCCTCTGGCGCGCGGACGCGGCCGATCGCCTGGATCTCCTGCTGCTGGGGGCGCATGACGCGACGCTGCTGGCACGAGCCGCCGCCCTGCTCGATGCCATGGACGCGTTCGATCGCGCCGGCTTCGCTGCGATCCGTGACGCCATCCGACGCGGCGAAGGCCGCGAGGCGCTCGCACCGTGGCTGGACGTGGGCGTTCCCACGGGGCAGCACTACGACGTGTTGGATCACCTGCTGGCGGGTGTTCTCGATCTGCGTGAACCGCACGTCGAGCGCCCGTCACCGCCGCCCGAGATGGTCTTCTACCAGCCGACGCCCGCGCGGCATATTGTGGACGGTGTGCGGCGTGCACGAATATCGGCCGACGACGTGGTGCTCGATCTCGGTGCCGGGTTGGGCCATGTTCCCGTGCTCGTGAACGTACTCACCGGTGCCCGCGCCATGGGCGTGGAGCGTGAACCCGCCTACGTCGCCAGCGCGATGGACGCGGTGCGTGCACTGGAACTCGGCGATGTGTCGATCGTGCAGGGAGACGCGCGCGATGCCGATCTTTCGACGGCCACCGTGTTCTACCTGTTCACGCCCTTCATCGGCACGATTCTGCGCGATGTGGCGGCAAGGATCGAACACGAGGCCCGGCGGCGCGTCGTGCGCGTCGTCAGTCTCGGGCCGTGCTCGCGCACCTTCGCGCGGATGGACTGGTTACGCAGTGACGACCCCGTGCCTACGGCGGCGGATCGCATCGTCGTTTTCCGTTCCGCGCTTGCCGGGCGGTAGCTTCGCGAGCAGCACGGTGCGGAAGATCACGGCCAGTTCGTGGAAGCCCGCTTCGGTCGGATGCATCTCGTCGTGCCACTGCGCGTCGGCAGTAAGGTTGCCGCGCAGGTCCACATAATCGAACATGCCGCCGAACCGCGCGTCCTGTTTCAGCGGGTGCAGCACGCGCTCGACGAATCCGTCGATGAGCAGGCGCGCGAATTCCCGCCATGCCTCGATGCCGCCGTCGATCACGTGCTCGATGCTGGGCCCGATCCATGGCCCCATCGACTTCTTCAGCAAGGCGGCCACGCCGAGGTTGCCGAGGCCCAACGCGGCCTCGGTGCCGATGAGGCGGGGATAATCGTAGGTGTGCGCCAGGATCGGCACGTCCGGACGCGCCGTGTGGAAGGCGCTCACGAAATAGGCATACGCTTCGCGCACCTCGTCGTAGCGGCCGGTGGCCACGATCGCGTCGAAAGCCTGCCGGGCGTTCAGGCCCGCCTTCCCTGCCAGCGCGCGGTGCAGCCACGTGTCCACGAAGTCGTTGCCGCCGGCACTGAGCAGCACCGCGTCGAACGCGTAACGGTTGAACCAGCCCAGCAGGTCGTCCACGTTGTCTTTCGTGAACATCGAGCGCGCGGGATGCTCCCTCTGCGGAGCGGCCTGGTCGCCGCTGCGTTCCACGCGGAAGAACAGGCCACCGTTGCCGAACTGCGGAACGCCGCGCTCTTCGTCCTCCGGCGCCGGCGACACGATCCAATCGAGCAGGTTCATGGCCAGCGGCGTGGAGAACCACGAATCGCCTTCGCACAGGATGACCGGCGTGCTGTCGAGCCGGTGCTGGGCCTTCAGGCCCATGTACATCTGGCGGAACTGGCCCCTTTGGGAAAGCGCGGAGGACTGCGGCATAAAGAGACCTCTACCGGGACGACGCCCCGATGCTAGCCCTCCGCTTCGTCGCTTACCGAGACCCTGTCGAACATTCCCGGTTGCAGGGCAGGCGCGCCGGCATTACCAGCGCCCGCGCCCGAAATGGCCCTGGGTGCCGCCGACCGAGATGCTGACGCCGCCCGTGGGGTGGTCGCAGCTGCCGAAGGCCTGACTCAGGCTGACCGCGCCGCCCTGGTAACTGCCGCTGCCGCCGTGGCTGGCGCTGACTACGCCGGTGGTCAGGCTGCCGTGCACCTGTGGCTTGTTATAGGTGGCGTCGTCGCACCGGGGTGCGTCGTCGGCTACCTCCACATTGTCCATGCGCCCGCTGGTATCGCCGTAATAGGTGCCGGGCGGGTCTTTCGGCCGGGAGGGCGTAACGGCGACGCTCTCGCCGCTCTTGGTCACCGCGGGGGCGGTCTGCGTCGTGTTGCCCGCTGGCGCCGCCGTCGTGCTCGCCGGGGCAGGCACGTAATCCGGGGGCAGTTTCAGGTTGAGCGGTTTGTCCTGGGCAAGGGCAGCCGTGGCGACGAGGGAAGTGGCGGCGAGGGTGAGGAAAGTTTTCATGGGACGCTCCGGGTTCTGGCCTTCGAACGCTCGAGGGCGCGTCCGGTGTACCGGGCTTGGAACACCGGACGGTGTTCCGAGTTCCCGGCCGCTTTCCACCTTACTCCGCCACAGCCTCGGCGTCCTCGGGCGTGGCTTCGCCCAGCCGGGCGCGCAGGGCGTCGATCTCGCGGCGGAGGTTGCGGTTCTCCGCCTCCAGTTCGGCCACCTGCTCGCGCAGGGCCTTTACCTCGTCCGTGGGTTTTTCGCGAGGCTTCCGCTTGGACTCGCGGACCCGCTTGGCCGCTTCCTTGAGTTCCGCGTCGCCGGCGCTGGCCGCGGCCTTCTGTTCCTCTGCCGGCAGGCTGGCGACCGCGGCGGCGGCGCTGATGGACAAGGTGCCGGACTTCACGGCCGCCACGACCTCCGGGGCGGCTTCTTTCCGGATCTTTTCGATCATGCCGACCTGGTTGCTGCTGATCCGTGCCTCGCGGGCGATTTCCTTGCGGGTTTCCGTCGCCGCCGGACGCGCGGCCTTCGACGGCGCCGGCTGGGCGCCCGCGGTATCGAACGGCACGTCCGGCGCTGCCTCGCCGCCTTCGGCTGCGGCCGCCGCGGCGCGGGCGCGACGCTCGGCCAGGATCTCGCGCTTGCGCAGCGCGAGCACGCCGCGCTGGAAGTCCGAGACGCTGCGCCGGCCCAAGTGTTGCTCGATCATCCACAGGTGCACGTCGTCGAGCGACTGGAAGCGCTCGTTCTGCACCGTCTTGAAAGGGATGTCGTGCTTGCGGCAGATGCCGTAACGGTTGTGGCCGTCCACCAGGGTGTCGCCCCAGAGCACGAGGGCATCGCGGCATCCTTCGGCGAGCAGACTGCGCTCCAGTGCTTCGTATTCGTCCGGCGTGAGCGGGTCGATGTAGGCCTTCAGTTCTTCGTTGACGACGATGTGCATGACGGGGTGCCCGGGGGCAGGACGACGGCGGGGCGGGCATTCTAGTGCCTGCGTGCCAGCCGTGCAGGGCTTCCGGCATAGGCGCCGGCCCGCATCCCATGCGAGGCTTGGGAAACGGCGGCCGCGGGCCGCGACCGGAGGGAAGGGGATGGTCGGTCGTCGGGAGTTCATGCAGGCATTACCGTTGGGTGCGTTCTCGCTGGTCGCCGCCAGCGCGCCCTGGACTTCGACCGGCGCGGCTGCGCCGGCGGCCGATTCGCCGAAGGACACGGCGTCGGACCGCATCGTGTCACTCCGGGGAGACAGCCTGTTCACGAAGCCGCGGGAGTACCCGGCGAAGCTTGCCGCAGCGATCGGTCCAGGGAGCGATGTCGGAGACGCCTACCTCGCCGAGGGCGCCGTGACCGCGCTCGAAGCGAAGTTCGCCGCACTGCTGGGCAAGGAAGACGCGGCATTCATGCCGACGGGCACCATGGCGAACCAGATCGCCCTCCGCCTGCTGAGCGGCGGCCGTTCGCGCGTGCTGCTGCAGAAAGAGAGCCACGTCTATCGCGACGAGGCCGACGCGGTGGCGGTGATGAACGCCCTCAATCCCGTGCCTGTGGACGGGGGCGCATCGGATGCCCTGGTCGACGGGATCGCGGCTGCCTTCGCGCAAAGCGCCGAGAAACCGTACCCGGTTGCAGTGGGCGCCGTGTCCATCGAGAGCCCCGTGCGCCGTCTGGATGGGGCAGCGGTGTCCCAGGCGGCGGTCGAAAGGATCGGCGTCCTTGCGCGGAGCAAGGGCGCAGGAATGCATCTGGACGGCGCGCGGCTCCTGCTGATCTACGGGAGCGAAGGTTTCGACATAAAGCGTTATTGCGCACCGTTCGACTCGGTGTATGTGTCACTCTACAAATACCTGGGGGCGCCGTTCGGCGCGATTCTCGCGGGGCGCAGGGACTTCGTTGCGCAGGCACGGCAGGCCCGCCACGTGTTCGGCGGTACGATCTTCCACGGTTGGATGGCGGCCGCGATTGCCGGGCAGGCGCTCGACGGCTTCGGCGAACGCTTCGCACGCGTCCGCGCGGCGGGCGAGCAACTGCTCGGCCGGCTGGCCGCCATACCCGGCGTCGCCGTGCGCCGCGTGCCGAATGGCACCAACATCGCGTTCCTCACGCTGGACGATACCGTCGCCAAGGGGCTCAAGGAGCGCCTTGCGAAGATCGACGTCGTCATCGGTGATGTGATCGACGGCAAGCTACCGCTGACGTTCAACGAGACGATCCTGCGCAAGCCCGCAGACGCCATCGCGGCGGCCTTCGGGCCAGCAAAAGGCGCATGAAGCGTGGCCGGACGAGGCGCGCCTCCGCTTGCCTTGCTGGTGCGTGGTGTCAGGCCCTCAGCGAGGGGGCGCCACCTCGCGCACGATACGCATGGACCAGGGGCACCAGATGGCCCCTGGCAAGAAATCCTGGCCGACGAGTTGGAGGTTGTCTTCGACCATGAAGGGAGTGGCGTCGCATGTCTCGTTGTCGTTTCCCAAGGTGAGTCGCACGGTCGAGGGAATCAGGTGGAATGGCCATTCGGCGTTGTAGTCCACCCGGTGGATGGCGATCTGTCCGGCAATCCGCTGGTTGTTCGGAGCGATGTCGCCAGCGTTTATCACGATCTCGCGAAGCTTGGCGATCGTCGCCGCGTCGTCGACGGCAAACACGAACTCGTGCGGCGCCGTGCGGACACCGGCGGTGGAAACGAACGAGAAGTAGGCCGTTTCAGCGGAGGCCTGCGAACAAAGCAGCGCGAGGGTCGCACCGATCGGAGCGAAGGTCACGCGCTTCCAAGAGCTCATCGTTTTCATCATGCCGTTCCAGGTGATGTAGGGACGCGAACCTTTGCAATATGCGCCAGCACCGTCAAATTTTCGGACGTACATCGCATGACGCGGCGCGCTGGCGGATCGGGTGTCGCTGAGCAATGCTAAGAAACCTCGCACCTGCGCCTGGCCGAAGCTGCGGCGACATAAGGACGAATGAATGAAACGGATTCTGGTTTTTCTTGCGCTGACCGTATCGACCGTTGCCGGAGCCGTCGTAATAAGGGCGGACGTCGACGATGCCAGATACAGGGTCGCCCCTTCCGCATTCCCGGCGTTGGTCGACATGCCGGGAGAGGGACACGGCGTATTGATCGCCCCCCGGTGGGTCGTCACTGCCGCGCATGCGGCGCCCATGCCAATGGATGGCATGGAAACCGATGTCACGATTGACGGAGTGGCGCGCAAGGTGGCGCGTGTCGTGACGCATCCAGGCTACCGAAAGGTGCCCGACGACCTGATAAAGGACGTGCTGGCGACAGGCGACCTCACCCGGCTGCACGCCTTCCTGGCTGCCTCCGACGACATCGCACTGGTCGAACTGGCCGCGCCTGTCGCGGATGTCACGCCTGTCGCCCTCTATCGCGGAAGCGACGAAGTGGGGATGACGGCCGAGCTGGTGGGTAAGGGCGCGTCGGGCAACGGGAGCACGGGGCAGGACGCTCGTAGTCCGCATCGCACCGTACTGCGCCATGCGTTCAACGTGATCGTTGGCGACGACTCTCGCTATGTCTGGTATCGGTTCGACCAGCCGCCCTCGGCGCTGCCGCTCGAAGGCGTCACCGGAAGCGGTGACAGCGGCGGCCCGTTGCTCATCCGGGAAGGCAACTCGACGCAGCTCGTCGGCCTTGCCTCCTGGAGCAAATACCCTCCCGGCCATCCGTTCCTGAAGACCTGGACGCCGGATCGCCCGCTGGTGGAGGGTCTTTACGGGGTGATCGTGCACGCCGTCCGCGTTTCGCGATATGTCCCATGGATAGAAAGCATTATCGATACGTCCGGTAGCCCGTCAGGGAAAGGAGCAAAACGTGAGCAAGTTGACTGAGATCGACCAGCGCATCGCCATCCTTGGCGACTGGCGCGGCGACATCCTGGCCAGAGTGCGCGAACTCATTCACGACGCCGTCCCTGATGTGGTCGAGGAACTGAAGTGGCGAGGCACGCCCGTGTGGTCGCGCGGCGGCATCATCTGCACCGGCGAAACCTACAAGGACAAAGTGAAGCTCACCTTCGCGAAAGGCGCCTCGTTGAAAGACCCCGCGAAGCTGTTCAATGCCAGCCTGGACGGGAAAGTACGCCGCGCCATCGATATCGGCGAAGGGGAGGACATCGACACCAAGGCCTTCAAGGCGCTGGTTAGAGCGGCGGCGGATCTCAACGCAGCCCCACCCAAGGCTTCGGCGAAGCGGGCGACATAGAGAATATCCAGGGGTGCGGTCACGTCCGACGGCCTGCGCAACCCCCTGCTGGCCGGGTGCTCTCTGTGCTTGAATGACCTACATGCCTTCCCATCCTCCGCTCTGGGACGACCTGCGCGTCCTGCTAGCCGTTCATCGCGGCAAGAGTTTCCTTGCCGCAGGCAGATCCCTGGACATGGCCACCTCCACCGTCGCGCGTCGGGTCCAGGCGCTCGAGCGCGCATTGGGCCGGCCGCTCGTCCAACGGGGGAGCATGGGCGCCGTGATCGAGGCGGATGCGCTCGACCTGATCGCCCTGGCCGAGCACATGGCGTCGGAGCTGCAGGCGTCGCGTCGCGCGTCGGACAGCAAACACGTTACTGGAACCGTGCGCGTGTCGGTGCCCGAGGGTTTCAGCCGTCGGCTCACCCGGGTGCTTGCGCAGGTGCAGGAAAAGCATCCCGGTCTGGCCTTCGAAATCTCCTCGGAATCACGCCTGGTGGATCTGGGCCGGCGCGAGGCCGACATCGCCGTCAGAATTGCGCGTACCACCTCGGCGGCCGTCGTCGAAAAGTTCATGGGTCAGGCCAGGGGGGCCGTGTTTGCTGCGCGCCGCTACGTGGAGCGCCGACTGCCGGGCGCGCGGCTGCCCGGTGCTCTGGCCGGGCAGCACGATTGGATCGCTCTCGACAGCACGCTCGATCGCCTGCCCACGCAGCGGTGGATGAGCGACTATGGGGCGACACGCTTCGTTCTCCGTTCGACATCGCCCGCAGCGATCGAAGAAGGCCTGGTCGCTGGCATGGGACTCGGTATCCTCGGCGAAGCGCAAGGCGCGGCGCTCGGCTTTTTGCGTATCGAAACCGAGTCGGACCCGCCGCCGGTGGACGTGTTCCTCGCGTTTCACCGGGAACTGAAGAACGTGCCGCGCATTCGTGTGGTGCTGCGCGAGCTCGAAACCGACATTCGACGCGCGCTGGCGTGAGTTGGCGGCGCGCGGCCGGGTGGGGTCACGGACGAATGGCCCTGATCGGCGCCGCAAGCTCCGGCGCTGCCGCATTCATCATGTCCGCCAGCATGCGCGGTTCCGCGACGCCGAGCTCTCCCAGTTCGCGGATCATCCGGGTGCGGCTCATCGACCACAACAGACCTGCGACGACGGGACGCGGTAGCCGCGCCAGCTGGGCGATGGAGCCCGGGCGCAGGTCGTTGCCCAGGGCGCGTACGACACGCATGCCGGCCTCGAATGCAGCGGCGTGCTGTCTGGCCTCTCGCCAGGAAATGCCTTTGCCACGCGCGAACGAGCGGACCCCGATGGACATGAGTGGCATGACCATCGCGGCATGCGAGCGCAGCCAACTCTGCATATCGTCGTCGACCACCGTCGGAATGCCGGCTGCCGTGAACAGGCTTGCCGTGGCGGCATCGCCGACCGTCGTGCCGCGGCGAATGCGCGGAGCGATGCGACCGGCCCTGAGCAGCGTGAACACGCCGCCGGGGAAGCCGAAGGCGAAGCGGCCGGTACCGACGGCCTCGCGCAGCGGATCGATGGGCTCGAACGTGTTGAACATGAACATCACCTTGCGCGCCCGGGAGCGCCTGAGCGACGGCAGGACGGCCGCGACCTGGGGCGCCAGCACCGTGACGAGAACCAGGTCGAACTCGATCGTGGCGTCGAGCTCCGCGGCGACAGCGACGGCGGCGCGCTCGCCGGTCTCGAGGACGATGGCCTGATCCAGGGATATCCGGGCCAGGCGAGCGCCACGCGCGACCACGGAGACGTCGTGGCCCGCCCGGGATAGCTGGAAAGCGAAGGTGCTGCCGATGGCCCCTGGACCGACGATGGCGATTTTCATGGGGCAGACTGCACCGGCGCGCAAAGGGGCACAATGCACGCACATGGAAAGTGGCTTTGCGCTCGCGCAAAGCCCAACCGATCCGAATCGTGGCAAGAGGCGCTTGGCGCATGATGAGAAGAGCAGGTGCACCGGAGGACGCGCATCCGCTTCGGATGAGGTCGCAGACGGGGCCGCGGCGAGAAAAGGTGGCGGTCATCCTGAAGCTGACCGGCGTGGCGTGCATAGGCCTGGGGCTGGCGTGGACGCTGTGCTACCTCTACTTCGGGCGTTACGAGCTTTCGCTGGTCTTCGTCGGACTGACGGGCGTGGGCGTGCTCGCCCTTCATCGCAGCAAGCGAAGCAACGGCTCGTCGCTGCTTCTCGTTGCGCATGGGATTCTCGCCGTCATCTGCGCCATCGCGTGGATCGACGCCCCCATCGCCTGGGTTCCGCGGTCGGTCCATCTGTTTCTGCTGCCGCTTGCCGCGGGTGCGGCTTTCACGTTCGAGCCTCGCGAGCGCTATGGATCGCTGATCTTCCCGCTGGCCTGCCTTGGCGCATTCACCGCTTTCGCGGTGGGCGCGCTGGACCCGCTTGCTCCCAACGTCTCGCCGCCATTGGAGGTACGCGCCTGGGGTGTGCGGCTGAATACGACGACGTCGATGCTTCTCCTGGCCGGCATCTTCGCCATCTACCGCATCGATACCGGAAAGCGCCTGCGCATGGAGCGCGAGTTGGGACGGGCTGTTCGCAACGGCGAGATCGAGGTCCACTACCAGCCGCAAGTACGTTACAGCGGCATCGTCAGTGGCGCAGAGGCGCTGATTCGCTGGCGCCGTCCATCCGGCGAATTGTTGTCGCCCGATGCCTTCATCGAACTCGCGGAGGAAAGCGCGTTGATTCGCGAGATCGGATTGGAGGTTCTCCGGCAGGCCTGCCAGACCCTGAGCCACTGGTCGTCCGATCCACGAACGCAGGCGCTGCGTCTGGCAGTGAACATCAGCCCGGTGCAGTTGCTGGATGACTCGCTGGTGTCGTCTGTGTCTTCGATCATTCGCGAATCGGGCATCGATCCCACCTTGCTCGAATTCGAGCTCACGGAGTCTGCCCTGGCTATCGGTACGGCGGCGGTGATCGAGCGGATGGAGGCGCTGGAATCCACCGGCGTTTCCTGGGCACTCGACGACTTCGGAACGGGCTATTCCTCGCTGGCCACGCTGCGCACGCTTCCGGTTCGCAAGCTGAAGATCGACCGGCAATTCCTGATCGAGGCGACAAGGCAGGAGAGCGCCCAGCGGCTCCTCGGCAAGATCATCGAGATATCGCACGTGATGGGCTTGAACGCACTGGCCGAGGGCGTGGAGACCCACGACCAGCGCGAACTGCTGATCAGCCTCGGCTGCGACCATTTCCAGGGGTATCTGTTCGCACAGCCGATGCCGCGTGGGGAACTGCATGCGTGGCTGGATACGCAGCAGCTGCCGCTATCGGCTGCGCATGCCGGGAGCCCCTAAATGCTGCATCTACCGGGGGCACGGATGAAGGTGCGTCTTACAGTGGGTATGATGCTGGTGGCTTTGCTCACCCCGTCGTACGCCGCCGGTGCGGGCCAGGTGTATTACCTTCGCCTGCCGCTTGCGAAGGCGAAGGCGCTGGGTGCGATTGATTCGATCCACGCTGAAGTGTCGTGTAGCTGGATTTCCGGTCTGAGAAACGTACCGGATCTCTACGAGCTCAAGATGGGATACGACGTCCCCATGGTCAACGAGTTCGACGCGGAACCACGGCTCGGCTCTGCCGCCGTCAACTTGGTCGCGTGGGATGGCGTCATTGGCGTCCGCGTGCCTCCCGATGCAGACTCCAGATCATGTTTCGATGTAAAGGTTTCCCTTAGAGGCAGGTCAGGGGGCGTCCTGAACTTGTCCGGGAAGCAACTCGGTCTCCCGGTTACGAACCGCCCCGAGCCCAGGAACCCCCACACGAACTAGCTGGTGCGTGAGCAGGGCTATTCACGGGAAAAAAGCGCTTGGAACTCTGCCTTGAACCCGTCGTCCGGTGATAAAGATCTTCTGCGCAGGCTAAGTACCGAGCGTATGGGTTTGGCGTTCAATCAGGATCACGATGCAAAGGTCGTCGATTTACTCCTGGAATGGCGTGAGCGCCTCGCTGGATAGGTCAAACGAGATCCCGTAGAGCCATGGGTGTCCTCGCATGAATCAAAACCGCCTGTGGGCGTATCTGGACGAAATCGGGTTTCCGTGGCGGCTGGACCGGGCGTCACTGGCTGATCGTTACGGCGTAAAGCTGCACCCGGCGTATCGATGGGAGGTCATCGAGATTGAAACCACGCCTCCCGTCGTGATGGGCTTGCTTTGGCCCATGTCCACCCAGATTCTTCCGCAATTTTCTACTCGCGTTCCTGCCACGGAGTTCTCAGGCGTGACCTATTTCGGAGAGGACGCCCGCCAGAATCTCGCGGAAACGATAGGGCGGCTCTCAAGTTACCTTGGCGATGGGCAGCGCACTGGAACGTCGAACACTATTGGGCACGCGTGGCATCTGGAACATGGTTTCGTGGAGCTGATCGTATGGCCCCCGGACATGCAGCGCTGGGTGACCGACAATCCATCTCATGCGCGCGAACCGAAATTGAAGACGGGTTGCCATATCTCCATCAACACCGGGTTGCAACTTCAGGCAAGTGAGGCGGAAAAGAGTCTCATCGAGAGTTTCAGGTTGATCGCACCGATTCCTCGTGGGCGGGAGGTTCATGCGCTTCGTAACCGCAAGCCCGTGCCCCAAGGGGAATTGGAGTATATCCGTCGTTTCGAGGAGGCGTCCGACATCTGCCAAGGTGGAATCGGGGTCTCGGCAGATCGATCAACGCTCCTATTTTTCACCGACTGGCTGTACGTCGTGCCTCTGCGAGACATCATGCGATTCCGCGTCCTGCGCACGCTCCCCGCGAAAGGGCCGGGCGGGTCCCGGTTCACCGTCGAATGTTTCGACGACACTGGTGGGCAACAGTCAAAGAGTTTGGTCATCGCTCAGGCGGCGGGCGCTGACGACTTATCCGACCTGGCTTCACGTGTTGCCGTTGCGCTCGATAAGCGCCTGGAGCTGATGCCATACGACTATGACTGCTGATGGCATGCCCCACGGACGGCTGGCGTTCTAAGTCGCCAAAGCCGTTGCGTCCGTCATTCGGCACCAGGAGGGAGCTTTGGCTTACGCCGTTGCTGGTCCGCGCGTAAGTCGCTGGGTGCCCGCCTTCGCGGGCACGACGGTGAGGGGTGCGCGCGGCATTGCGTCCTTGTCGGTTCGGCTCTCCCGACAATTTGCCTCAGTCAACGGGAGAGTCTTCGGTGTCCACCCTCGAGGCGAGTTCCGCACAAGAGAGCGGCCGAAGGCCAATAGGTACATGGGCCGCGCCAGCGGCCTTTCCTTTCCGAACGCGGAGGACCTGTCTGAGCAGCGAGGGTGGACATCGAAGGCTCGGGCCTCACCGTCCAAGCCCAAAGCGGCGCCAGCCGCCGGACACATGCATTCGCTAAGCCAACGATTCCATATCTTCAGACAGCGTCCCCCGAATTCCGCGAAGCGCCTGAAGTCAGGCGGTAGCGTGGACCTGGTTCTGGCGACGGTGCATGAGCGGCGCGGGCGCCAGGTTGCTAAAATACCACGATGCAACCTATTGACCCCTCAGCCTTTCGCCTCACGGTCGCCCCCATGATGGACTGGACGGACCGTCACTGCCGGTATTTCCACCGGCTGCTGTCGCCCCACGCCCGTCTCTATACCGAGATGGTGACCAGCGCGGCGCTGGTGCGGGGGAACCAGCTGCGGTTGCTGGAGCATAGCCACGAGGAGCATCCGGTGGCCCTCCAGCTTGGGGGCAGCGACCCGGTCGAACTGGCGAAGGCCGCCGTGCTGGGAGCGCAGGCAGGCTACGACGAGATCAACCTCAATGTGGGCTGTCCCTCCGATCGTGTCCAGTCCGGCAAGTTTGGCGCGTGCCTCATGCGCGAGCCGGATCTGGTGGGCGAGTGCGTCCGCGCGATGGCGGATGCCGTCGAGGTGCCGGTGACCGTGAAATGCCGCATCGGCGTGGACGACCAGGACGAATACGCCGATCTGCAGCGGTTCACCACCACGATGCTGGAAGCCGGCGTGCGCATCCTCGTGGTGCATGCGCGCAAGGCCTGGCTCGAAGGCTTGAGCCCGAAGGAAAACCGCGAAATCCCGCCGCTCGATTACCAGCGCGTATACCGGCTGAAGCGCGAGTTTCCCGAACTGACCGTCGTCATCAACGGCGGCATCACCACGGTGGACGCCGTGCGCGAACACCTGGCCCAGGTGGATGGGGTGATGCTGGGCAGGGCGGCGTATCACGACCCTTACGTGCTGGCGCGTATCGAAGCCGATCTCTACGGCACGCCGCTGCCCGAGCGTGCCGACGTGCTGGAACGGATGCGCATCTACATCGACGCGGAACTGGCCCGCGGCACGCAGTTGAAGCACATCACGCGGCATATCCTCGGCCTCTATCAGGGCGAACCCGGAGCGCGGGGTTTCCGCCGCCAGCTATCGGAAGGCGCTCATCTGCCGGGCGCGGACTGGCGCCTGATCGAAAGCGCGTTGTCCGCCTTCCGCCACGCCGCCTGACCCCCGCGTTCCAAAGGAGCCAAGCACCGCATGATCGTGACCGAGCGCCTGATCCTCACCCCGAGCGCGATCTCGGACTTCGACGACTGCCAGGCGATGCGAACCGATCCGAAGGTCATGCACTTCATCGGCGGGGTCGCTTCGGAAGAGGACACCTGGATCCGGCTGCTGCGCAACGTGGGCCATTGGACCTCGTTCGGCTATGGCCTCTTCACCGTGCGGGAAAAGGACGGCGGGCGCTTCGTGGGTGAAGGGGGCCTGGCGCATTTCCGCCGTGGACTCGGCGCGCAGTTCGACGACTACCCGGAGGGCGCCTGGGCGCTGGCGAGCTCGGCGCACGGCAAGGGTTACGGCATGGAGGCGTTGTCGGCAGCGCACGAATGGTTTTTCGCGCACCGGGGGCAGGGGCGAACCGTCTGCCTCATCGATCCGGAGAACGTCGCCTCGGTGCGCCTGGGCGAACGGCTCGGCTATCGTCCGTTTGACCAGGCGACGTATCGGGACAAGCCGATGACGCTTTTCGAGCGCAAGCCCTGATCAGTCGACCCCGACAAGCAGCAGTGGAGCGCGCCTGACGTCCCGGCGAGGGCGTCCGAAGGCTCGGGCAGCCTGCCCGCTGGGCTCCGATCCGGGTTTCGTTCAGCTTCGGGCCGGGCGCCGCTGGGCATGATCGCCTGAACGGGCCGCCCGGCTTCCCCACGCCCCACATGAAAATCACGTTTCGTCCGCTATTTTTCGCCGCGCTCTGCCTTGCCCTGCCTGCGGTGGCCCCGGCCTACCAGTCGATGTCGCTCGAGCAGGCGGTGAGCAAGGTCCAGAAGGACACCGGGGGGAAAGTGCTGTCGGCGGACACGCGGCTCGTGGAGCGCGGCCGCATCACCGAATACCGGGTCAAGGTGCTCACCCTGGACGGTCACGTCAAGGTGGTGCCCATTCGTACCGAAACCGCCAAGCCCCTGGACGCCAGTGCCGGGGACAACAAGGAGAAACATTGATGCGAATCCTGCTCGTAGAGGACGAGGCCCCGCTGCGCGAGACCCTCGCCGCGCGCCTGAAGCGCGACGGTTTCGCCGTCGATGCCGCCCAGGACGGCGAGGAAGGCCTGTACCTGGGGCGCGAGGTGCCGTTCGACCTCGCGATCATCGATCTGGGCCTGCCCAAGCTGTCCGGCATGGATCTCGTGAAGGCCCTGCGCGAGCACGGCCAGCGTTACCCCATCCTGATTCTCACCGCCCGGGGTAGCTGGCAGGACAAGGTCGAGGGCCTGAAGTACGGTGCCGACGACTACCTGGTGAAGCCCTTCCACGTGGAGGAACTCCTGGCGCGCATCAATGCGCTGGTGCGCCGTGCCAGCGGCTGGTCCAAGCCGGTGCTCGCCTGCGGCCCCATCAAGCTCGACACCACGGCGCAGACGGTCACCGTGGAAGGCCGTCAGGTCGACCTCACCAGCTACGAGTACAAGGTGCTGGAGTACCTGATGCTGCACGCGGGCGAACTGGTATCGAAGGCCGACCTCACAGAGCACATCTACCAGCAGGACTTCGACCGCGATTCGAACGTGCTGGAGGTCTTCATCGGCCGCCTGCGCCGCAAGCTCGATCCGGAAAGCACGCTCAAGCCCATCGAAACCGTGCGCGGCCGCGGCTACCGTTTCGCCATCCCGCGCAACGAAGCGGACGAAGACTGATTCCCGCGGGCGGCGTCGCTTTCGAGTGCGCCGCCCCAAGGTAAGCTCGAAGCATGGACAACGCTTCATCGATCCGACGTCGGCCTCTCTCGCTGGCCGCGCGCGCGGCCCTCGCGACGGGTTTCGCGCTGGCCGCTTTCCTCGGCCTGACCGGCCTCGCGCAGAACAAGGCGAACTACGCGTCCGAGCTGTCGGCGATGCACGACCGGCTGCATAACTACGCCATCGCCTACATTACCGGTACCGACATCACCCGCGCCGGCAAGGTCACCACGCCGGACAGCCAGCCGAATCCCGATTTCTCGCGACCGGGCTCGGGCCTGTACGCCATCATCGTCGGCAACGACGGTTTCCGCTGGGAATCCTCTTCGGCCCTTGGCCGCGACTTCGATTTCGTCCGCATGCTGTCGCCGGGCGAAACGGCATTCGAGCCCGTGGAGACACGCAGCGGCAAGCTGTATGTCTTCAGTTACGGCGTGTCGCTCGACAGCACGGAAAAACGCAGCGTGCCGTTGACCTTCGCGGTGGCGCAAACCGAAGACCAGTTCGAGCGGCAGGTGGCCACCTATCGGCGCACCCAGTTCCTGTGGCTTGCGATGCTCGGCATGATGCTCATGCTGCTGCAGTTGTTCCTGCTGCGTTGGAGTCTGTTGCCACTGCGCCGCGTGTCCAGCGACCTCGCACACATCGAGCGCGGCACCCGCGACCACCTCGACGGGCCTTATCCGGTCGAGCTGACGGTGCTGACGCGCCGGCTTAATGCCTTCATCGACAGCGAGCGCGAGCAGCGCACGCGCTATCGCGACACGCTGGCCGATCTCGCGCACAGCCTGAAGACGCCGCTGGCAGTGGTCCGCTCTCAACTGGAATCGGGAGGCGACGCCGAAAAACTGCGCGGCGACATCCTCGACCAAGTGCGACGGATGGACGAGATCGTGGCCTACCAGCTGTCGCGCGCCGCCACATCCGGGCGCCGCACCATCGCTTCGGTGGAACCGATCGCCGGGCACGCCGAAGATCTGGTGCAGAGCCTGGAAAAGGTCTACGCGGCAAAGAATGTGCTGTGCGAGTTTGAGATCGAGGAAGGCGTCACGTTCCCCGGCGAGCAGGGCGACCTGCTCGAGCTCATGGGCAACCTCGTGGAGAACGCCTTCAAGTGGGCGTCGCATCGCGTGTTGCTCTCCGCGCGGTCGCTCGGAAAAATGCGCGGCCGCAGCGGCCTGGAACTGGTGGTGGAAGACGACGGCCCCGGCATTCCCGAGGACAAGATCGAGAAGGTCCTCCAGCGCGGCGTGCGCGGCGACGAGCGCGTGCAGGGGCATGGCATCGGCCTGTCCATCGTTCAGGACATCATCAAGGCGTACCAGGGCGAACTGCACGTGGATCGCTCCGAGGAACTGGGCGGCGCGCGCTTCAGCGTGAAGCTGCCGCCTCCCTGAGGCGAATGGCTCCGTAGGAGCGCGCCCTGCGCGCGACATCTTTTCGGGCCAGTCCGCAAACCTGCGCGCTAGCTCAAAGGCACTGCTTCAAAAGATGTCGCGCGCAGGGCGCGCTCCTACCGGTAGGAAACTGGCGAGGGTCCGTAGAACGCTACCAACAACCCTGCAACATCCGGTTCCGCCTCGCGCAACAGGGCGGGCTGCGAGAAATGCAGTTCGCTCGTGACCGCGAAATACTCTTCCGGTGCCTCGGCGGCGTAAGGATCGATGGCCGTGCGCCGGCCGCGATCGACGGCCCGGGACAGTCTGTCGAACCCGCGTTGCATCGTGTCGATCCACTGCCTGCGATTCATCGACGGGGGCAGGGGCGGCACGCCGTTCGCCGGGCCCGCCAACATGTCGAGCTTGTGCGCCATTTCGTGCACGACCACGTTGAAGCCGTCCCACGGCGCTTCGAGGTCGAGCGCCACATCGGCCAGGGAAAGCACCATGGGTCCACGGTCCCAGGCCTCGCCGATCAGCGTGTCGTCGCTGTCGGTGACGACGCCGGTCGGGGCATCGTAGTGGCTGCGCCGAACGTTGAATTCACCGGGATAGACGAGCACGTTCGTCCATCCCTTGAACGCCCTCGGTCCGCGCGGCAAGGCGGGGAGACTGGCCTGCATCGCGATGGCGAGGCGCCAGAAATCGTCGAGTTCGGCGCCGCCCAACGCCTGAAACCGCTTCGTGTGCAGAAACGTGGCCGCCAGTTGGCGCAGGTAATGCGCGCGTGGCGCGTCGAGCGCCCGAGCCAGCGGCACGCGCGCGATGGCCTGTCGCCACAGCGTGTCGTCGATGGGAGGGACGGGAGCGCGAAACCGCGCGATCAGCGACTGGAAGACACCCACGAAGTACGGCCGCGAACGCTTTAGAGCATCGAGCCGGGGAGCAGCGACTGCCAGCTCGGCGCACCCGAGCGCAGCGGCAGGGAATCGCCATGCGTGCCGTCGTCGACATCGACCGGCGATGTGACCGGCGGAGGTGGCGTGCCCCGGCGCGTGCTTTCACGACGCGAGGGCAGCGTGTCGCCGCCGCCCATGGTGTCGCGACCGCCCTGGGATGACCGCGCGCTGCCTTCGAACGACGACGTACCGGCGGCGCTCGGAGCGAGCAGGCCAGTGGACGGGTCGATGTCGTAAGCGGCGGCGGTGCCGGCGGCACCGACGAGGCACAGACATCCGAAGATGTACGGTCTGGCGTTCATCGGTAAACCCTGGGGCCCCTTCGGGACGTAAAGGGGGACGGCCGATCCTCGCAGAAATTTCACGAGCCTGCCAGTGCTGGAGGTCGCCGGGGGAGGCGGGCGGGGCCGGGACGGGCGAAAACCCGGCCACTGCCCTAGAATTGCCGGATGTCCCGGCTCTTCCCCACCTCGACAGCGGCCGCCCCGACGGCCGGACGGTAGCCATGCTCGCACGCGATCTCCTCGAAGCCCTCGCCGGCGGCGATGCCGTGTCCGGCGCGGCCCTGGCCCGCCGGGCCGGGGTCACGCGCGCGGCCGTGTGGAAACAGATCGAGGCACTGCGCCTCAAGGGCGTGCCGGTGGAAGCCCGCGTCGGCGGCGGTTACCGCCTGCCGTGGCGCACCGAGCTGCTCGATCCCCAGGCCATCAAGGCCGGCCTGGCCCCGGGCACGGCGGCGCGCATCGGCATGCTCGAAGTGCATTGGGACATCGATTCCACGTCGAGCGAACTGGCGCGACGCGTCCCGGTACTCGACGATCTCTCCTTCGTGCTGGCCGAGGCGCAATCGGCCGGCCGTGGACGCCGGGGCCGCACCTGGCTCTCGCCGCCGGGCATGAACCTCTATCTCTCCGTGCTCAAGCGCTTCGACGGCGGCTTCGCGTCGCTCTCCGGGCTTTCGCTGGCGGTGGGCGTGATGCTGCTGCGCGCGCTGGCCGAACTGGGTATCCGCACCCCGGGCCTGAAATGGCCGAACGACGTGCTGGCAGGCAACGCGAAGCTCGCCGGGGTTCTCGTTGAGCTGTCGGGCGAGTACTCGGGGCCGTGCGCCGCGGTGATCGGCGTGGGGCTCAACATCCGCCTGCCGGATACGCTGCACGAGCGGGCGGGCCAGCCGATCACCGACCTCGCCTCGCTCATGGGCGGCGACCCGCCGAACCGCAATCGCATCGCCGCGGCGGTGATGACGGAACTGGCCGAAGGACTCGTCGCCTTCGAGCGTCACGGCTTCGCCGCGTTCGCCGACGACTACGCGGCGAACGATCTGCTTCGCGGCGAACCGCTGCGTATCATCGATCCTCGCGGCGAATACGATGCCACGGGCGAAGGCGTGGACGAACGCGGCGCCCTTCGCGTACGCCGCGCGAACGGCGACGTGGCCATCGTCGACAGCGCGGAAGTCTCCGTGCGCAGGGCGTCGCCATGATCCTGCTCCTCGACCTCGGCAACACCCGGCTCAAATTCGCGCTGCTCGACGGCGATACGTTCGTGCGTCGCGGCGCCTTCGGCTGGGATGCGGACATCGCCCATGAACTCGCCACGCTGTGGAGCGGCTGGCCCGCGCCGCGGCGCGTCGTCGGGGCATCGGTGGTGGATGCCGCGCGCGAAACCGCCGTGGCCGTGGCCGTGGGCAGCGCGTTCGAACTCGACACGACATGGGTTCGCACGCCGGCGGAGGCTTGCGGCGTCACGAATGCCTACGCCGAACCACACCGTCTGGGCGTGGACCGCTTCCTCGCCATGGTGGATGCGTTCGCCGCCGGCCGCGCGCCGTCCGTGTTGGCTAGCGTGGGCACCGCGCTCACGCTCGACGCGCTGGACGCCGAGGGCCGGCACCTCGGCGGCTGGATCGCGCCGGGCCCGCTGCTGATGCAGCAGTCGGTCCTCGGGGCGACGGCGCAGGTGCGTCCGGAGCGCCCGGGCGCGGTGCGCGATCTGGCGGACAACACCGCCGACGGGCTCGCCTCGGGATGCTGGCAGGCGTGCGCCGCGCTGGTGGATCGTTTCGTGGATCGGGTGGCGCCACAGCTCGGGGGCGCGCCGACGGTCACGCTGGGTGGCGGCGACGCGGACATTCTCACGCCCTTGCTCGGGCGCACCGTGGAACTGGTTCCCGACGCGGTGCTGCGCGGGTTGGCGGTGTGGGCCAGGACGCATGCCACCGCGAGCGATATCGCCTAGAATCCGGGCGCTGCCGGTTCTTACAGGGGAACGCGAGCAGGCCCCACCGGATGACCCAAGGCCATCATGCTTCTGCGTTTGCTCTTCGTCCTCTTGATCGCCCTGAACATCGCCGTCGCCGCGTGGCTGCTGCTGGGCGACTCGGGCACGCGCGCGGCGGATCCGAACGAAGGCAACGTGCCCAGGCTGAAGCTGCTCGCCGAGTTGCCGGAACCGCCGGCCTCCGGTGCATCGGCTCCCGTGTCCGCCGCAACGCCTGAGGCCGCCGCTTCGGTGCCGCTGCCGCCCCCGGCCGCGACGACGCCTGCCGCGCCCGCCACGGTGGCACCCTTGCCGAAGCCCGCCGCGCCGCCGCCGAAGGTTGCGGCGCAGGCGGCCCCCGTGTCGGCCGCCACGGCTCCGACCAGTCCGCGCCGCAGCTATCGCTGTCTCGCGCTCGGACCGTTCCCGAGCCAGGTGGACCTGCGCGCCGCCCGTACCGCCATCGCCTCGCGCACCGTGCGCAGCAGGCAGCGCCAGGAACAGACCAGCGAGTCGCGCGGGTGGCGCGTCTTCCTGCCGGCCCAGGCTACGCGCGAACTGGCGCTGGCCCAGGCGCGGCGTCTGGAAGCGAAGGGCATCAAGGATTACTTCGTCGTCACCGCAGCAGGCGAACTGCAAAACTCGGTGGCGCTGGGCCTGTTCCACGACCCGGCTAATGCGCGCAAGCGGCGCGACGAGGTGGTCGCCGCCGGCTTCCCGGCCCGCATGAGCGAGCGCACGGAAACCACGCCCGTCTGGTGGCTCGACGTGGTCGTGCCCGACGAGGCCGGCGCCGACATTCGCCGAAGCGTCCGCACCCCCGGAATAACGGCCCGAAGCACGGGCTGCTTCTGATAAACTCCCCAGCCTTCGCCGGCATAGCTCAGTTGGTAGAGCAACCGCCTTGTAAGCGGTAGGTCCCCAGTTCGAATCCGGGTGCCGGCACCACCCCTCCCGCTCATCCCCTTGCATCGGCATCATTCCAAACGCTTTCGCGGCGTTCGGGAATCGAGTGCCGGTTTCGCGTGGTTTTTTTCATGGGCTGCCTATGGCGCAGGCCTCCGAATCGGCCCACGATGCCATCGTCGCGTCCGGGACGGGCGCGCCTTTCCATGGAACGGAGGCAGGTCATGAAGACCAGACGTGGGGTGCTCATCGTTGTCGCCATGCTCGCAGGCGCGGTTGCCGCGCATGCCGACGATGCCGGGAAGACGGCCGGTGGCATTCGCTATCACGGTGGCGACGAGATCCTCCTGCAAGGTTTCCATTGGAACTCGATACGCGTGAAGCCCGGTGGGTGGTATGCGGAATTGAAGAGCCGCGCTCCGCAGATCGCCGCCGACGGATTCACCGCGGTGTGGATGCCGCCGCCCTGGCGCGATACGTCGAGCTGGAAAGACGACGCCAAGGGCACCAGTGGCGGGGGCGAGGGTTACTACTGGAAGGATTTCCAGAAGGACAGTGCGTACGGCAGCGATGCCGATCTGCGCGCGGCGGTGGCCGCTCTTAACGGAGCGCACGTCAAGCCGGTGTTCGACATCGTGCCCAACCATCGCGATGCGCGCAGCGACGGTTCCACCTTGTCGATCCCGTCCGGAACGGGACGGCTGCGCACCGACACCTGCGACGGTCATGCATGCGACGACGGCGACCCCTTCATGGACGGCTCGGCGGATCTGAATCTGGCCAACGCCGAGAACGAGGCGATGTTCACGGCGGAATTGAAGTCGCTCCATGACACCTACGGTGCGGGCGGTTTTCGCTTCGACTTCGTTCGTGGGTATGCCGCGCGCCATGTCGACGACCTGATGAAGAGCAGCGACGACGACGGTTTCTGCGTGGGCGAGTTCTGGAAGGGGCCGAGCGAATTTCCCGAAGGCGATCCCAACCGCTCGAAGTCGTGGCAGGACCTGCTCAAGGCGTGGTCCGACCAGGCGAAATGCACGGTGTTCGATTTCGCGCTGAAAGAACGGATGCAGAACGGGTCGGTGCCCGACTGGCGGTACGGATTGAACGGGAATCCGCAACGCAACTGGCGCGAGGTGGCGACCACGTTCGTGGACAATCACGACACCGGACCGTCCCCTGGTGTGTATGGCGGCCAACACCATTGGCCCCTGCGGCCGGAACTTCGCCGCATGGCCTATGCGTTCATCCTCACCACGCCCGGCACGCCGACGGTGTACTGGCCGGACATGTACGAAGGAGCCACGCCCACACCGTTGCACGACTATGTGCGCCATCTCATAAGCCTCCGGCGCGATGCCGGCGTGCGCGCGGGTTCGGACGTGTCCTTCAGTACCGATCAGGGTGGGCTCGTGGCCAAGGTCACCGGGACGCGTCAGACCCTCGTCGTGGCGCTCGACTCCCGGCTCACCGAACCTCGGATCATCAGCGACCAGTCATTCGTGCCGGCGTTGGAAGACGATGGCGGAAAGGTGCGGATATGGGAAAGCGGCGCGGTGACACCGGTGGCTGTGAATTTTCGCTGCGACAAGGGCGAAACGACCAAGGGCCGAAGTGTCTATGTCGTCGGCGGCAGCAAAGAACTGGGTCTTTGGAAACTGGAAGACGCCGTGAAACTCGAACCCGCGGGTTATCCCACATGGAAAGGGACCGTCTCCATGGCGCCCGCTTTCGCGACCGCATGGAAATGCGTGATTCGCGACGAAACGGGCACGCCGGAGGCGTTGAAGGCGACCGCGGCCTGGGAGCCCGGCGACAACAACGAAGTCACGCCGGCCGCGGGGGCCAGCGCCGACGGTTCGTTCTGATGTCGGTTCTTTTACCCTTTACCGCACCCGGTCGCCGAGTCGTTCTCGCAGGAAGTCGCGCAGCTGCTGCACCGCGAGTGTCAGCTGCGTGCGGTGCGCGGTCACGAGGTTCAGCGGCGAGCGTTCGCCCATGCCCGGGAAGAGATCGACGAGGTGCCCCGCTTTCAAGTCGGCTGCCACGTCGGCATGCGACTTGTACGCGATGCCACGTCCCGCCAGCGCCCAGCGGCGCGTGAGTTCGCCGTCGTCGCTGACGCGGTTGCCCGTCACCTTCACGGTGCAGAGGCCTTCGGGAAGTTCGAAGTTCCAGCGGTCGTGTACCTGCTCGCCCCAGACGAAGCAGAGACAGTTGTGCTCGCGGAGCTGGTCGGGGTGGCCGGGTCTCCCGTGGCGGGCAAGATAATCCGGCGAGGCGCAGAGCACACGGCGGTTGTCCGGAAGCAGCGGTTGCGCCACCAGGCTGGAGTCGTCGAGCATGCCATACCGCACGGCGGCGTCGATCGGATGGCGATGCAGATCGGTCGTGCGGTCGCTGATCCGCAGTTGCAGGGAAATGCCCGGGTGCGCCGCCTGGAAATCGTCGAGCCACGGCAGGAGCACGTTTCGGCCGAGGTCGGAGGGCACCGCCAGCCGCAACGGCCCGTCGATCTCACCGCGGCTCTCCGCTAGGGCCCTGGCGCCGCCGGCCACGGAATCCAGCATGGCGCGCGCATGCGGCAGGTAACGCTCGCCGTCGTCGGACAAGCGCATGCTGCGCGTGGAGCGGACGAAGAGCCGGACGCCCAATTCCTTCTCGAGCCGTTGCACCGCGCTGCTGACCATCGCGGGCGTGACGCTGGAAAGCCGGGCTGCCGCGGAGAAGCTGCCGGCGTCCACCGCCTGCACGAAGGCCTGCACGTCGTCCAGTCGGATCATGGTCGGGTTCTTGGAAAGGGTTGACCTATGGTGCCAACTCGCCGCGCCTCTGTCGCGCTGCAACGTGGCCGTATTCGGGGCCGGTGTAAACTTCGGCGATGAGTCGCATCCGTGCATCGTTCGTGCTGGTCGTCTATGGCAAATCCGGCAAGCGCGCGGCCCGGGCGCGGGACACGCTCCAGTCCCTGGGCTACACGAACGTGAAGCTCCTCGAGGGCAGCGCGGATGCCTGGCGCGCTGAAGGCCGCCCACTCGTGCAAGAACATCCTTCTCCCTGAGTATTCCGTCATGAGTCCAATCACCCGCTCGGTCGCCCTCGTCGGCGTCCCCACCGACATCGGTGCCGGTCACCGCGGCAGTTCGATGGGCCCGGAAGCCCTGCGCGTCGCCCGTCTCGCGGAGCGCCTGGCCAAGCGCGGCATGCACGTCGTGGATCGCGGCAACCTCTCGGGACCGCTGAACCCGTGGCAGCCGCCGACCGACGGCTATCGCCATCTCGACGCCGTCGTGGCATGGAACACCGCCGTGCACGAGGCCATCCATGCCGCGCTGGCGGAGGGCCACCTGCCGATCATGCTAGGCGGCGACCATTGCCTCGCCATCGGTTCCATTTCCGCGGTGGCCCGTCATTGCCGGGAAACGGGAAAGAAGCTCCGTGTGCTCTGGCTCGACGCGCATGCGGACTTCAACACCAGCCAGATCACGCCCTCGGGCAACATCCACGGCATGCCGGTGGCCTGTCTTTGCGGCTACGGCCCCGATGCGCTCACGCATATCGGCGGCACGGTGCCGGCCACGACGCCCGATGTGTTCCGCCAGATCGGCATCCGCTCCGTGGACGAGGGCGAAAAGCGCTTCGTGCACGAAGTGGGGCTCGA
>Ga0065165_1000967_pt1 | contig 36011 bp, 30 predicted proteins | sample AraplaMF_Cvi_mMF_FD_63813 | JGI IMG/M metagenome (GOLD analysis project Ga0065165, IMG submission 63813) | Arabidopsis root microbial communities from the University of North Carolina, USA - plate scrape MF_Cvi_mMF (version 2) (version 3) | ecosystem: Host-associated > Plants > Roots >... | reverse complement strand
GGCGTGCCGTGGAAGGTGGTGCAGGTGTGGTCGCTGGAACGCGACCACGGCACGCTGTGGCTCGGCACGCTGCCGGGCGGGCTGTTCCGCAGCGGCGACGGCGGCGATTCGTGGCAGCTGGTCGATCCGCTGTGGCAGCGGCCGGAGCGCGCCGACTGGTTCGGCGGCGGCTACGACGTGCCCGGCATCCATTCGATCTGCCCGCACCCCGCGCGCGCCGGCGACCTGGTGCTCGGCATCAGCTGCGGCGGCGCCTGGGTCACGCACGACGACGGCGCGAGCTGGCAGCTCCAGGCCGACGGCATGCGCGCCGCCTACATGCCGCCGGAGCAGGCCGGCTCGCCGAACACCCAGGACCCGCACCGCATCGTGCGCTGCGCCGCGCAGCCGGACGTGCTGTGGACCCAGCACCACAACGGCATCTGGCGCTCGACCGATGCGTCGGCCTCGTGGCAGCAGGTGACGAGCGCGCCGCTGTCGGATTTCGGCTTCGCGGTCGCGGTGCACCCGGGCGATGCGCAGACCGCCTGGTTCGTGCCGGGCGTGGCCGACCAGCAGCGCGTGCCGGTCGGCGGTGCGCTGGCGGTCAACCGCACGCGCGACGGCGGCGCGAGCTTCGAGACGCTGCGCCGCGGGCTGCCCCAGCAGCATTGCTACGACCTGGTGTACCGCCACGGGCTCGACGTGTCGCCGGACGGCCGCAGCCTGCTGATGGGCAGCACGACCGGCCATGTGTGGGGCAGCGACGATGGCGGCGACACCTGGGCCGCGCTGCCGGCGCAGTTGCCGCCGGTGTATGCGCTGCGGTTCGGTTGACGCTGCGGTTGAAACATCGGCTGACACCTTGTGGCGCCATGTGCACACCGGGCGGGTTGCCGTCCCCTCGATCTTGGGGGGCCGCGTGTTGCAGCGCATGACAAGCCCGCCTGCGCTCCGGACAATCGGAGCTGTCGAGGAAGCGCCATGCCCACCACCATCACCGTCGGAGCCCGTTCCCTGTTCGTCACCGCGACGGCTTGGGTGTTCATGCTGCTCGGCGCGCTGGCCTGTGCGTCGGCGCTGCTGCAGAACGCGATGCTGGTGTCGGGCGGGTTCCGCAGCGAAAGCCTGCAGGTCAGCGGCCTGTTCGGGCTGCTGATCGCCCACCTGCCGTGGGTGGTCAACGCCGGGCTGGCGGTGTCGCTGGCCACGCTGGTGTCGGCAGTCGGCCTGCTGCTGCGGCTCGACTGGGCACGCCGTACCTTCATCGCGCTGCTGCTGCTGGCGATCGTCGCGAACCTGCTCGGCCTGTGGCTGCAGCAGGAGGTGATGCAGTCGGTGGCCGACAGCACGCTGAGCACCGCGGCGCTGCCGCCGCGCGCCCTCGGCGTGTTCGGCGGTTTCGTGACCGCGGCGCGCGTGATGGCGGTGCTGGTGACGCTCGGCGCCTGCGGGCTGCTCGGCTGGATCATCCGCCGGCTGATGTCGGCTTCGGTCCGTCAAGAATTCGCCTGATCAGGACTTTCCGTCGACGTAGAACCAACGAGCGTCTTCGCGCACGAACCGGCTGGTCTCGTGCAGCCGCTGCGCGCGGCTGCCGAGCTTGCTGCGGGCAACGAACTCCACCGTCGCATGGTCGGCATCCTGGGAGGCATGCCGGCGTACCTCCAGCCCCAGCCAGCGCAGGCCCGGGGGATCGGGCTCCAACACGGCGGGCCGCGTGCTCGGGTGCCAGGTCGCCAGCAGGTAATCCGGCAGGCCGTTGACGAAGGCGCTGTAGCGCGAGCGCATCAGCGCTTCGGCATCGGGCGCCTGCAGGTGCAGCGGGCCGGCGTGGTAGCGGCCGCAGCAGTCGAGGTAAGCGCAAGGCAGGCCGCAAGGGCAGGTCATGTGGGGGTCAGTCCAGGTCGAGGGTCCAGGTTTCTCCGACCAGATCGTGCCCGAAACTGTGGTGCGGCTCGCTCGCGACCAGCCGGTAGCCCGCTGCCGCGTAGATGCCGTGCGCGGCCAGCAGGTTGCCGTTGGTCCACAGCGTGATGCGGCGGTAGCCGGCGTGGCGCGCGAAGCGCTCGCATTCGTCGACCAGCCGGCGTCCCAGCCCCAGCCCGCGGGCGGACGGTTCGACCAGCAGCATGCGCAGCTGGGCCACGCCCTCCTGCACGGCCTGCGTCGCCTCGTCGCGCGCCTGCACCAGGAACACGCAGCCGACGTTCGCGCCGTCGCGCTCGGCGATCCAGCAGGCTTCGCGCGCCGGCTCGAAGCGCTCGATGAAGCCGGCCGCGATGCGCGCCACCAGCGCCTCGAAGGCGATGTCCCAGCGGAACTCCTGCGCATACAGCGCGCCATGGCGTGCGATCACCCAGCCGATGTCGCCCGGGCGGTGCGCGCGCAGCAGGTAGGGCTGGCGCGCGCGGCGGGCCGGGTCGTCGTCGAGCAGGCGCTGCAGCGTGCCCATCGCCTGCAGCAGCTGCTGCTGCGACGGTTCGTCGAGCGCCGCGAGCAGCGCCTGCACCTGCTGCTGCGAGCCGCTGTCCAGCGGCGCGAAGGCGGCCCGGCCGGCGTCGGTGAGCGACAGGTGCGATTGCCGCGCATCGCTGGCCGACGGCGTCGCCTCGATCAGCCCGCGCTCGCGCAGGCCGCGCAGCAGCCGGCTCAGGTAGCCGGGGTCGAGCTCCAATGAGCGCGCGAGCGCGCCGGCCGTGGGCTGCGCCTGGTGCGCGAATTCCCACAGCAGCCGCGATTCGGTCAGCGTGAAGCCGCTGTCGACCAGGCCCTCGTGCAGCACGCCGATGCGGCGCGTGTAGAAGCGGTTGAAGGCGCGCACCGCGGCCACGCGGGTGTTCGGATCGACGGGTGGAAGGGCGTCAGGCATCGAGACATCGTGCCGCAGATGATTGCCAAAAGCAATCATTAAGGTGCTGAAAGCTTCTTCAAGGGACTTGTAACGGCATGACCCCGTTTTCAGGTGGATCGATATACTGGATGTTCATACAGTAGTTGCCATGCCTTCCACCGCCTCCTTCGCCGCCGCCCCCGCCCGCCTGCCGCTGCCCGAGCGGCTGCACACCAGCGTCTGGCGGGGCCACCAGATGGGGCGCAGCGTCGAACGCGCGCTGCCCAGCGGCTTTGCGGCGCTCGATGCGCAGTTGCCCGGTGGCGGCTGGCCGCGCCGCGCGCTCAGCGAACTGCTGCTGCCGCATCCCGGCCTCGGCGAGATCCGCCTGCTGGCCCCGAGCCTCGCCGCCACGCAGCGGGCCGGTCGGCTGGTGATGCTGTTCGATCCGCCGGCTGCGCTGTCGGCCTGGGCCTTGATGCAGATGGGGCTGGACCCCGAACAGCTGCTGGTGATCGACACCGGCACGCAAGGCATTCCCGGCGTCGACGGTCGGCCGCACGAGGCCGGCGTCGATGCGCGGCTGTGGGCGCTGGAGCAGGCGCTGCACAGCGGGCATGTCGGTGCGGTGCTGGCCTGGTTGCCGCCGCGCCTGCGCGCCGAGCGGCTGCGCCGCCTGCAGGTGGCCGCCCACGCGCACGACGGCCCGGCCTTCGTGCTGCGCGAGATGGCGGTGCAGCAGCAGGCGAGCCCGGCGCCGCTGCGGCTGGCGCTGCGGGCCGGCGGGGCCGATGCCTTGAGCGTGCGGATACTGAAGCGCCGCGGGCCGCCGCTGGCGCACGAGCTGCTGCTCGAGTTGCCGCCGGTGCTGTCCGCCAGCGCCACGCGCAAGGCGCGCGAGCTGGCGGTGCAGGCGGTCGAGGCCGCCGGCGCGGCGCCACCGCTGCGCGCCGCGACCTTCGTCAACCTGGCCTGATCCGGCACCTGCTGCAATGGGCGCGCGATGCTCTGGATCGGTCTTCACCTGCCGCTGCTGCCGCTGGAATCCTTCCTGGCGACGCTCCCGGCGGGCCCCGGCGGCAGCGAGCCGGCCGTCGCGCTGGTCGAGGCGCACCGCATCGTCCATGCCAACGCCGGCGCGCAGGCGCTGGGCGTCAAGCCGGGGCTGAAGCGCGCGACCGCGCTGGCGCTCGCTCCGCAGTTGCTGATCGGCCAGGCCGATGCGCTGCGCGACCGGCAGGCGCTGACCAGCGTCGCGCATGCGGCGCTGGCGTTCACGCCGGCGGTCAGCTTCGCGCTGCCGCAGGGCGTGCTGCTCGAGGTCGAGGCGAGCCTGCGCTACTTCGGCGGACACGATGCGCTGCTGCAGCGGCTGCGCGACGCGCTGCGGCCGCTCGGCCATGCGCTGCACTGCGTCAGCACCCCGACGGCGCAGGGCTCGGCGCTGCTGTCGCGCAGCACCGACGGCCTGCATTGCGCCGACGTCGCCGCGCTGCAGCGCGCGCTCGATGCCGCGCCGGTCTGGCTGCTCGGTCCGGGCCGCGAGCACTGGGAGGCGTTGCAGGGCATGGGCCTGAACACGCTGGGCGACCTGCGCAGCCTGCCGCGCGCCGGGCTGACGCGCCGCTTTGGCGAGGCGCTGCTGGTCGAGCTCGACAGTGCGCTCGGCCGGCGTCCCGACCCGCGCGTGTCGATCGAGCTGCCGGCCAGCTTCGACAGCGCGCTCGAGCTGTTCGCGCGCGCCGACACCACCGAGCAGGTGCTGCACGGCGCGCAGGTGCTGCTGGCGCGGCTGGTGGCATGGCTTGCGGCGCAGCATGCCTTCGTGCGCCGCTTCAGCCTGCAGATGAAGCACGAGCCGCGCTGGCGGCGCGACGCCGGCACGCCGCTGCACACCACGCTGGAGATCGCGCTGGCCGAGCCGTCGCGCGACCCGAAGCACCTGATGGCGCTGCTGCGCGAGCGGCTGTCGCAGCTGGCCTTGCCGGCGCCGACGCTGGAGCTTGCACTGCGCGCCAGCGACATCGCGCGCCAGCCGCCGCCGAATACCGAGCTGTTCCCGACGCCGCGCAGCGAGCGCGAAGGGCTGACGCGCCTGCTGGAGCGGCTGCAGGCGCGGCTCGGCCGCGAGCGGGTGCAGCGGCTGGTGCCGGTGCAGGACCACCGGCCCGAATGCGCCGGCCGCATGGAAGCCGCCGCGCTGGACGGCAGTCCACCTGCCCGCACCGGGCCGCCGTTGCGCCGGGCCGACGTGCTGGCGCGCCGCGCGGTGGCGCGCCCGGTGTGGCTGCTGCCGCAGGCGCTGCCGCTGGCGCAGCGGCAGTCGAGGCCGCTGCTCGACGGCGCCGCGCTGCAGCTGCTGGCGGGCCCGGAGCGCATCGAGGCCGGCTGGTGGGACGGCGATGCGGTGGAGCGCGACTACTTCATCGCGCAGCAGCCCGATGGGGCGCTGGTGTGGATCTACCGGGCGCGCATGCCGTTGTCGGCGCAGTCGGAGGGGGAGGGGTGGTTCCTGCAGGGGCGGTTCGGATAGCCCGCTTTTCGAAGGGAAGGATGAGATGGATCGGACCAGGATCAGGCGCCAGGTGGAACGCCTGCTCGACGAGCAGGCCCAGCAGACGCTCAGCATCATCGTGCAGGGTCGGCACGAAGGCCTGCGCCAGGCGATCGTCGAGGCGGCCGAGCGCGCGATCGAGCGGCGCGCGGTGACGAACGCGGCCGACCTGCTGCCGCCGCCGGCGCACGAGCGGCTCGCCGGCCACCAGCCCGCGGCGCGCCGGGCCGCCGACGTGCATGCGTTGCGCAGGACCGGCATCCAGGCCATCGAGCCGATGCAGCAGGCCGCCTTCGTGCGGTTCTCGCGCCAGGCGAGGCGGTCCGACGAAGGCGGCCGCATGCGCGCATTGCCGCTGGCGGGCGCGGCGGCGATGGAGATCGACCGCGACGACCTGGCCCAGCTGCCCGAGGCGCTGCCGCAGGCGCTGGCCGTGTTCGCGAACCGGCGCGTTCCGGTCCCGCCGCGCCTGCGTGCCACCGCATTGCCGCCGGAGATTGCGCAGCGTTCCACCCATGCCTGGGGCATCGAGGCCTCGGGCGCCCTGGCCAGCTGGGGCGCTTTCGGGGCCCGCGGGCAGGGCGCTCGCGTGGCGGTACTGGACACCGGCGTGGAGCCGTCCCATCCGGACCTCGCCGGCAAGGTGGCGCGGTTCGCCGAGTTCGATGCGCGAGGGCGCCTGGTCGCGCAGGGCGTCGACGCGGCCTGGGACGCCGACGGCCACGGCACCCACGTCTGCGGCACCATCGCCGGTGGCCGTGCCAGCGGGCGGTGGATCGGCATGGCCCCGGCGTGCAGGCTGCTGGTGGCCAAGGTCCTCGGCAAGGCCGGCGGCACGGACGAGCAGATCCTGAAGGGCATGGAGTGGGCGGTCGCCGAGGGGGCCGACGTGATCAACATGAGCCTGGGCGGCCTGTCCTTCGAGCCGTCGGTGCTGGACACCTACACCTCGGCGCTGATCGCGGCTCGCCAGGCCGGCATTCCGTGCGTCGTGAGCGTCGGCAACGAGGGCGCGCAGACCTCGGGCTCGCCGGGCAACGACTACTTCGCGCTGGCGGTGGGGGCGATGGACGCGAACGACCGCGTCGCCGCCTTCAGCGCGGGGCGCACGCAGATCGTCGAGGAGTCGGAGGCCATCGCGCCGCGCAACCTGCCGCTCGTCTACTCGAAGCCCGACCTCGGGGCACCGGGCGTCCAGGTCTATTCCTGCATCGGCAGGCAGCGCTGGGAACACCTGAACGGAACGTCGATGGCGGCACCGCACGTCGCCGGGGCCATTGCGGTGCTGCTCAGCCGCACGCCGCAGGCGAAGCAGGGGGCGGCATTGCTGAAGCTGACCGGGTGGGACCGCTCCGACACGCTGATCCAGCTGATCGTCGGCAGCGTGGTCGACCGGGGCGAGAACGGCCCGGACCACCGGTTCGGGCATGGAAAGCTGGCGCTTCTGCCGGCTTTCGGACACGCGATCGACCGCGGGTACCTGCCCAAGGGTTGAAACCCGGCGCCTCTCGGGGTACCCTGACTGTCCAAGCCAGATACCCACCCGCCACGGCGGTGGCCGGTCTGGCCATTCCGTCCTGGCAGTAGTCCTGGCAGTACCGCATGACCACAACGCACAACGCCCTGAAACACGATGACCTGGTGGAATTCGCCAGCCAGTCCGGATCGCGGCGTGCGTCGGTGATCATCGAGGCCAGGCGCCCGGCGATGCCGATCGGCCGGCGGCGCGTGCCGCCCCCGATCGTGGCGCAGATGAGCGAGCTCCAGTCCGACCTGGAGCGCCTGGGCCTGGCGGCACGCGCTCGCCGCAATGACTTGGCAGGCGCGTTCGTCGTCGAGGTCACCCCGCGCCAGCTGCGTGAACTGGCGGCCACGCCGTCGGTCCAGGCCATCCGACCGAATCAGTTCCACGGGCGGGTGGCTGCGTAAGACCGCCCAGGGGCCTCGCGAGGCTCAGCGCGGCGCCAGTACCAGCTTCAGTGCACCGCTGCGCTGCCACGCCTCCACCTCCTCGTTCAGCAGGAACAGCGTGCGCGGATGCGTCTGCACCCAGGCCTCGCTGAAGCCGAGCGTGGCCTGCCGGCCGCTCAGCTCCAGGCGCAGCGCGGTCGCATCGACCGGCCCGCGCGCATGGCATTTCAGGATCGCCAGCCGCAGGCACATCACCTGCACCGCGAAATCGGCGTTCGCGAGCTGCGGTTCCACCTTGCGCAGCCCGCCGCGCTGCGCCAGCACCAGCTCCGCCAGCCGGCGCTGCTGCGACTGCGAGAAGCCGGCCGCGTCGACATTGCCCAGCACGTAGGCGCTGTGCCGGTGATGGTCGTGGTGCGAGATCATCATGCCCATCTCGTGCAGCGCGCAGGCCCAGCGCAACTCGCGCGCCTGGATCGGAGTGCGCTGCGGCGCGGCGCTGGCATGCAGCGCATCGGCGACGCCCGCCACCCGCCACGCCTGCGTGGTGTCGACCTCGAAGCGCCGCTGCATCTCGATCACCGAGGCATCGCGCATGTCGTGCCCGTCGTGCCCCTCGCGGTCGCGCGATTCGGCATGCAGCCGTTCGTCGAGGTCGAAGATCACGCCCTGGCGCAACGCGCCGCGCGCCGGCTGCAGCAGCTGGATGCCGAAGTGCGTCGCCAACGTGTACAGGATCGCGAGGCCGCCGGCGATCACTGCTCGGCGGTCTTCCTTCAGCCCGGGCAGGTTCAGCTTGTCGATGCGGCCGGCCTTCAGGCACTGCTCGATGCACCAGCGCAGCCCGTCGGGCGTGATCGCGCCGTCGGTGATGCCGCTCGCCTGCAGCAGCTGCGACACCGCACCGGCAGTGCCCGACGAGCCCAGCGCCTCGTGCCAGTGTTGCGGCGCGAACGGTGCCAGCGCTTCTTCGAGTTCGGCACCGGCGGCCACCTGCGCGGCGCGGAACGCCGCCTCGGTGAAACGGCCGTCGGCGAAGTAGCGCATCGACAGGCTGACGCTGCCGACCTGGAACGACTCGGCGCGCAGCGGCGTGCGGCCCTGCCCGAGGATCATCTCGGTGGAACGCCCGCCGATGTCGATCACCAGCCGCGGGTCTTCCGACGGCTGCAGCCGCGCCACGCCGGCATAGATCAGCCGCGCTTCCTCGCGGCCCGAGATCACCTCGATCGGATGGCCCAGCACCTCTTGCGCGCGCAGCAGGAAGGCATCGCGGTTGCGCGCCTCGCGCAGCGTCTGCGTCGCGACCGCGCGCACCTGGGCGGGCTCGTAGCCGCGCAGCCGCTGCGCGAAGCGGCCCAGGCAGGCCAGGCCGCGCAGCGTCGCGTCTTCGGTCAGCAGGCCCGACTTGTCGAGGCCGGCGCCCAGGCGCACGGTCTCCTTCAGGTAATCGATGCGCTTGTAGCGGCCCGGGCTCAGTTCGCCGATCTCCAGGCGGAAGCTGTTGGAGCCCATGTCGATGGCCGCAAGGTGGTCGGGGAATCGGCTGGTCATCGCGCGATTCTCACTTGGTTTGCCGGCAGACCTCGTCGCGGCCAGGGCCGGCGCGCTGAAAATAGAATCGCGGCCACTCAGTCCAGACAGGGGAGACCGCCATGCTCGTCACCGCAGGCCAGGGCTATGCCGCATCGGTGCAGCCGGTCACCGCGCAGGCCATCGTCACCGACGCGCACGGCCTGGCCGCCGGGCCGGTGACGATCCCGGTCGGCGATTTCGCAATGCCGGCCTACCGCGCGATGCCGGCCGGCGGCACGAAGCTGCCGGTGATCGTCGTCGTCAGCGAGATCTTCGGCGTGCACGAGCACATCGCCGACGTCGCGCGGCGCTTCGCGAAGCAGGGCTACCTCGCGATCGCGCCCGAGCTGTTCGTGCGCCAGGGCGATGCGAAGGCCTACACCGACATGACGCTGCTGGTCTCCGAGCTGATCAGCCAGGTGCCCGACGCGCAGGTGCTGAACGACCTGGACGCAACCGTCAGCTGGGCCGCGACGCAGGGCGGCGACGTGTCGCGGCTCGGCGTCACCGGCTTCTGCTGGGGCGGGCGCATCACCTGGCTGTTCGATGCGCACAACGCGGCGGTGAAGGCCGGCGTGGCCTGGTACGGCAAGCTCGCGACACCGGCCACCGAACTGCAGCCGCGCCGCCCGGTCGACATCGCCGGCCGGCTGCACGGCCCGGTGCTCGGCCTGTACGGCGCGGCCGACAGCAGCATCCCGCTTGACACGGTTGATAAGATGAAATCGGCCTTGGCCGCGGGTGCCGCCGCGTCGAAGGCTTCCGAGATCGTGCTCTACCCCGATGCGCCGCATGCCTTCCATGCCGACTACCGGCCGAGTTACCGGCCCGAGGCGGCCCAGGACGGCTGGCGGCGTTGTCTCGACTGGTTCAAGGCGCACGGCGTCGCCTGAACGGCCGCCCCCGGTTTTTGACCGAGCCGCGCACCGCGCGGCTTTTTGTTTGACCGAATCCCATGACCCTCTTCTACATCGTGCTCGCGACCTTTGCCGGCGGGCTGCTGTCGGTGCTGCTGGCCGCCAGCCTGACGGTCAACGTGCTGGGCCGCATCGTGCACCACCTGGTCAGCCTGTCGGCCGGCGTGCTGTTGGGCACCGCACTGTTGAACATCCTGCCGGAGGCCTTCGAGAGCAAGGCCAGCCCGCAAAGCCTGTTCATGACGCTGCTGATCGGGCTGCTGTTCTTCTTCCTGCTCGAGAAGGCCGAGCTGTACCGCCACGGCCATCACCATGAAGGCGACGAGCACCACCACCACCACGGCTTCGACAAGCACCAGGCCGGGCGCGGCGGCTGGACCGTGCTGCTGGGCGACAGCATCCACAACTTCTGCGACGGCATCATCATCGCGGCCGCCTTCCTGACCGACACCCACCTCGGCATGTTCACCGCGCTCGCGATCATCGCGCACGAGATCCCGCAGGAGGTGGGCGACTACATCGTGCTGCTGAACGCCGGGCTGTCACGCCGCAAGGCGCTGCTCTACAACGCAATGTCGGGCATGGCGGCGGTGGTCGGCGGCGTGGTGGGCTACGTCGTGGTCGGGCCGTGGGAAGCGCTGTTCCCGTACCTGCTCGTGATCGCATCGAGCAGCTTCATCTACGTGGCGGTGGCCGACCTGATCCCGCAGCTGCAGCATCGGCTGTCCGCCAAGGACACGGCTGCCCAGCTGGGCTGGCTGGGCGTGGGCCTGGCGATCGTGATCTTTGTCGCCAGCCACGCCCACCATCACTAGCGCACTACAAGGACCGGCACCTTGCTGTGCGTCAGCACCTTCTGCGTTTCGCTGCCCAGCAGCAGCGCGCTGACGCCGCGCCGGCCGTGCGAAGCCATCACGATCAGGTCGCACTCCTGGCGGCGGGCGTGGTCGATGATCGCCTCCCACGGGTGCAAGGCCTCCAGCGTGTGGGCCTCGCAGGGCACGCCGAGCGCGACGCAGTCGTCGCGCACCGCCTTCACGCGGGTCGACGCGATGCGCTCCTGCGCGTCGAAGAACTCCTGCGGCGGCGTCGGCTGCATCTCCGAGATCGCGCTGTACGGGAACGGCTCCTTGACGCTCAGCGTGTAGACCCGCGCGTTGACCGACTTGGCCAGCGCGATGGCCGTGTCGGTCGCCTTCTTCGTGATGTCCGAGCCATCGGTCGGAACCAGGATGCGGTGGAACATGGTCACCTCCTGAGAGTGGGAACAGGATGGACTTCACCCGGAAGTCCAGTGTTCCCCAGAAGGCGTCGGCAGTGGCCCCTATCCCGCGTCAGAGACGAGGAGATTTCTCCATCGGACGGGCGCTGTCGGATGACCATTCGCTCCACGACCCCGGGTACAGCGCGGCGCCGCCCAGCCCGGCCACTTCCATCGCCAGCAGGTTGTGGCAGGCGGTGACGCCGGAGCCGCACTGGTTCACCACCGATTCCGGCGTGCGGCCGTCGAGCATGGCGAGGAACTCCGAACGCAGCTGCTCCGCCGGCTTGAAGCGGCCGTCGGGCTGCAGGTTGTCCTTGAAGAAGCGGTTCTTCGCGCCGGGGATGTGGCCGGCCACCGCATCGATCGGCTCGACCTCGCCGCGGTAGCGCTCCGGCGCGCGGGCGTCCAGCACCAGCACGTCGCCCAGGCGCTGCTCGAGTTGCTGCGCGTCGATGGTCGACCGCTGCGGGGCCTGGTCGGGGTAGCGCGCGGCCGGCACCGGCTGCGCGGTCTGCTGCGACAGCGCGCCGCCGGCGGCCTGCCACGCGGCCAGCCCGCCGTCGAGCACGCGCACCGTCGGATGGCCCATCCACAGCAGCACCCACCAGGCGCGCACCGCGTACATCGCGGCCTGCCGGTCGTAGACGACGACCTCGCGCCCCGGCACGACACCGATGTCGCCCATCCAGCGCGCGTAGTCGTCGCGCCCGGCCAGCGGGTGGCGGCCGTTGCGGCCGGTCTTCGGACCGGACAGGTCCTCGTCCAGGTTCACGTACAGCGCGCCGGGGATGTGCCCTTCGCGGTAGCTGCGCTCGCCGGCCGCGGCATCGGCGAGGTCGAAGCTGCAGTCGAGCACCAGCGGGGGCTGGGGTTGCGCGAGCGCCTGTTGCAGGTCGGCGGCAGAGATCAGCGGCGGTCGGATCATCGGGAGGCCTTTCAGCTTTCGGGCAGGACGGAAATGTCGCGTTGCGGCGGAGACTCCTGGCGCAACCGGGTCGCGAACAGGCCGGCACCGACGATCAGCACCATGCCGGCCAGCGCCATCCAGGTGACCGGATCGCTGAACACCAGCACGCCGTACGCGAACGAGAACGCGATGCCCAGGTACTGCAGGCTCGCGTTGACCAGCGTCCTGCCGGTGCTGTAGGCCCGCGTCATCAGCAGCTGTGCGGTGGTCGCCAGCAGGCCGACGGCCAGCAGCAGCGCCGCGCCGGTCCAGGTGTGGGCGTGCATGCCGGTCCACAGCATGCTGAGCGCGCCGGCCAGCACGCCGCCGAGCGAGAAGTAGAAGACGATGCGCGATTCCGGCTCGCCGGCGCGGCCGAGCGCCGAGACCTGCAGGTAGGCGGTGGCCGAGACCACGCCCGACAGCAGCCCGATCAGGCCGTGCCACAGCTGGTTCTCGGCGATCGTCGGGCGCAGGATCAGCCCGACGCCGATGAAGCCGGTGAGCACCGTCGCGATCAGCCGGCCGTCGACGCGGGCGGTGCCCAGCACCGCGGCGCCGCCGATCAGGAACAGCGTCATCCACACCGACGACATGTAGTTCAGCGTCATCGACGTGGCCAGCGGCAGGTTGCCGATCGAGTAGAACCACAGGCACAGCGCCGACACGCCGGTCAGGCTGCGCCAGAAGTGCATCGACGGCACCTGGGTGCGCAACGTGCCGCCGCGCCAGCGGGTGAGCCCGGCCAGCAGCAGCGTGCCGGTCAGGCCGCGGTAGAAGACGATCTCGCCGGCCGGGTAGTAGGCGGAAGCGAGTTTCACGCACACCCCCATCGAGGCGAACAGGAACGACGCGAGGATCATCAGGACGGGAGCGGAGCGCATCGGACGATTCTCGCCCAGCGCGCCGCGCCGCTGTCTCAAGCGGCCATTTTCATCGCCTTGCGGTACCACGCATGGAACTGCTCCATGCCGTCTTCCATCGGCGTCTGGTACGGGCCGGTCTCGTTGTCGCCGCGCTCGTGCAGCGCCTTGCGGCCGGCATCCATGCGCAGCGCGATCTCGTCGTCTTCGACGCAGGTCTCGAGGTAGGCGGCCTGGTTCGCGTCGACGAACTCGCGCTCGAAGGCCGCGATCTCTTCCGGGTAGAAGAACTCGACGACGTTCAGCGTCTTCTGCGGCCCCTTCGGGTACAGCGTCGACACCACCAGCACGTGCGGGTACCACTCGACCATCACGTTCGGGTAGTAGGTGAGCCAGATCGCGCCGTGCTCCGGCACCGGGTTGTCGAAGCGCCCGCTGCGGAAGGCGAGCACCGCGTCGTGCCACTTGCGGTAGGTGTCGGAGCCGGCCTTCGCCAGCGCGTTCTTCGGGCCGACCGTCTGCACCGAATGGTGGCGGCCGAACTCCCAGCGCAGGTCGTCGCAGCTGACGAACTGGCTCAGCCCCGGGTGGAACGGCCCGACGTGGTAGTCCTCCAGGTAGACCTCGATGAAGGTCTTCCAGTTGTAGTCGCACTCGTGCAGGTGCACGCGGTCGAGCACGTAGCCGCTGAAGTCGAGGTCGGCGCGCGGGCCGAGGCCGGCCAGGTCGGCGGCCACGTCGCGGCCGTTGGCCTCGAAGACCAGGCCGTTCCAGGTCTGGGTCTTGTAGCGGCTCAGGTGCAGGCAGGGGTCGGCCGGGAAGTGCGGCGCGCCGATCAGCTGCCCCTTCAGGTCGTAGGTCCAGCGGTGCAGCGGGCACACGATGTGGCTGCCGGTGTTGCCGCGCCCGCGCAGCATCACCGCCTGCCGGTGCCGGCAGACGTTGGAGATCAGCTCGATCCCCTGCGCGGTGCGCACCAGCGCGCGGCCCTCGCCCTCCTGCGGCAGCGCGTAGTGGTCACCGACGTCGGGAACCGCGAGTTCGTGCCCCAGGTAGCGGGGCCCGTGCTGGAAGATGAGCTCCATCTCGCGGCGATGGAGGTCGTCGTCGAAGTATGCGGAGACGGGGAGTTGCGGGTTGTGGGGGGCGGTGGGGCTGGGGGTGCTGCTTTGGCGCTCGAGCGCTGGAAGAGCGAGGCTCAGGTCGGACATGATCCCGAGGGTCTCCTATAACCGATGTGAACGTGCCACCACGGGCGCTGCCGGGGGTGGGAGGTCTCGCTGCGCACGGCGCGTTGGAACCAGCGAGGGCGGGATTGTAGCTGCGGCGCCGCACCTCGACCCTCTTTGGGGGGATGACGAGATGAAGCGGCCGCCGGTTCGTGGATCGCGGGATGGTCGCTGACTACAATGCTTGTTTTTGTGTCGCGACATGCCAAAGCCTTCTGCCACCCCTGCGCCGACCGAGGTGTCCCACCCGGCGCCCGCCAGCTACGAGGACGCGTTGTCCGAGCTCGAGCGGCTGGTCGTGGCGATGGAAGGCGGGCAGCTTCCGCTGGAGAAGCTGCTCGAAAGCTACAAGAGAGGAGCAGATCTGCTCAATTACTGCCGCGAGCGCCTGAGCGCCGTCGAGCAGCAGGTGCAGGTGCTCGAAGATGGCCAACTGAAGCCGTGGTCCGGGGGATGAGTTTGATCGAATTCGATGAATGGGCCCGCACCGAGCTGGAGTCGGTCGAAGCCGCGCTGTCGCGCTGGGTGCCCGCCGAAGCGCCGGCCGGGCTCGGCCAGACCATGCGCTACGGCGTGCTCGACGGCGGCAAGCGGCTGCGCCCGCTGCTGGTGCTGGCGGCGGCCCGCGCGGTCGACGGCCAGTGCGAAGCGGCGCTGCGCGCGGCCTGCGCGGTCGAGCTGATCCACGCCTACTCGCTGATCCACGACGACATGCCCTGCATGGACAATGACGTGCTGCGCCGCGGCAAGCCGACGGTGCACGTCCAATACGGCGAGGCGCAGGCCATGCTGGCCGGTGACGCGATGCAGGCGCTGGCCTTCGAGGTGCTGACGCCCGACGAGGGTGTCGAGCCGGTGCTGCAGGCCCGCTTGTGCGCGCTGCTGGCGCGTTCGGCCGGCCATGCGGGCATGGCCGGCGGCCAGGCGATCGACCTCGCGAGCATCGGCGCCACGCTCGACGAGCACACGCTGCGCGACATGCACCACCGCAAGACCGGCGCACTGCTGCAGGCCAGCGTGCTGATGGGCGCGGCCTGCGGCAACACGGATCCTGTGGCCTGGCGGGCGCTGGCGGAGTATGGTGACGCCCTGGGCCTCGCGTTCCAGGTGGTCGACGACATCCTCGACGTGACGCAGGCCTCCGAAACCCTCGGCAAGACCGCCGGCAAGGACATGGACAACAACAAGCCGACCTACGTCAGCGTGCTGGGCCTGGAGCCGGCGCGCCGGCATGCCGCGCAGCTGCGCGACCAGGCGCATGCGGCGCTGCGGCGCAGCGGCCTCCCGAGCACCGGCCTGCTGGGCATGCTGGCCGACAAAGTGGTCGAACGTGACTCCTGAACCGCCGATGAACCACACCCTGCTGCACACCATCCAGAGCCCGGCCGACATCCGCCGGCTGTCGCGCGTCGAGCTCAAGCAGCTGTCGGGCGAGCTGCGCGACTTCCTGCTGCACAGCGTCGCCGAGACCGGCGGGCACCTGTCGTCCAACCTCGGCACGGTGGAGCTGACGGTCGCGCTGCACCACGTCTTCAACACGCCGCACGACCGGCTGGTGTGGGACGTGGGCCACCAGACCTACCCGCACAAGATCGTCACCGGCCGCCGCGAGCGCATGGCCACGCTGCGGCAACTCGGCGGGCTGTCGGGCTTCCCGCGGCGCGACGAGAGCGAGTACGACACCTTCGGCACCGCGCATTCGTCGACCTCGATCTCGGCCGCGCTCGGCATGGCGGTGGCCGCCAAGCTGAAGGGCGAAGAACGCCGCTCGGTCGCGATCATCGGCGACGGCGCGATGACCGCCGGCATGGCCTTCGAGGCGCTGAACAACGGCGGCGTGTCGCAGGCCAACATGCTGGTGGTGCTGAACGACAACGACATGTCGATCTCGCCGCCGGTCGGTGCGCTGAACCGCTACCTGGCCCGGCTGATGAGCGGCAAGTTCTACGCCGCCGCGCGCGAAGGCGCCAAGCAGGTGCTGAAGAACGCGCCGCCGCTGTTCGAACTGGCGCGGCGCTTCGAGGAGCATGCGAAGGGCATGGTCGTGCCGGGCACGATCTTCGAGGAATTCGGCTTCAACTATGTCGGCCCGATCGACGGGCACGACCTCGATTCGCTGATCCCGACGCTCGAGAACCTGCGCGACCGCCCGGGCCCGCAGTTCCTGCATGTCGTCACGAAGAAGGGCTACGGCTACCAGCTGGCCGAGGCCGACCCGGTCAAGTACCACGCGGCCTCGGGCAAGTTCGACCCGGCCGAGGGGTTTCCGAAGGCCAAGCCGAGCAAGCCCACCTTCACGGCCGTCTTCGGCCAGTGGCTGTGCGACATGGCCGAGAAGGACAAGCGCCTGATCGGCATCACGCCGGCGATGCGCGAAGGCTCGGGCATGGTCGAGTTCGAGAAGCGCTTCCCCGACCGCTACCACGATGTCGGCATCGCCGAACAGCATGCGGTCACCTTCGCCGCCGGCCTGGCTTGCGAAGGCCTGAAGCCGGTGGTCGCGATCTACTCCACCTTCCTGCAGCGCGCCTACGACCAGTTGCTGCACGACGTCGCGATCCAGAACCTGCCGGTGGTGTTCGCACTCGACCGCGCGGGCCTGGTCGGTGGCGACGGCGCGACGCATGCCGGTGCCTACGACATCGCGTTCCTGCGCTGCGTGCCGAACATGAGCGTGCTCGCACCGGCCGACGAGCGCGAGTGCCGCCAGCTGCTGACCACCGCGTTCGAGCAGGACCATCCGGTGGCGGTGCGCTACCCGCGCGGCGCCGGTGCCGGCGTCGCGATCGACCCCGAGCTCACGTCGCTGCCCTGGGGCAAGGGCGAGGTGCGCCGGCGCGGCGAGCGCATCGCGATCCTGGCCTTCGGCACGCTGCTGTACCCGGCGCTCGCTGCCGGCGAAGCGCTCGGCGCGACGGTGGCCAACATGCGCTACGTGAAGCCGCTCGATGCCGACCTGGTGGCCGAGCTCGCGCGCACGCACGACGCGATCGTCACGGTCGAAGAGGGCTGCGTGATGGGCGGTGCCGGCAGCGCGGTGCTCGAAGCCTTGCAGGCCGCGCGCCTGGAGATCCCGGTGCTGCAGCTGGGCCTGCCCGATGCCTTCATCGAGCATGGCGATCCGGCCAAGCTGCTGGCCGCCTGCGGGCTCGACGCGGCGGGCATCGAACAGTCGATCCTGAAGCGCTTCGGCGCCCGGCCGGCACTCGTTCGCCCGGCCGCCGGCCAAAGGGTTTGAACGGCGTCGTCAAGCCCTTTTGCGCATGGGGCGGTCGGAATGCTGTCATCCTTGCGACCGTTGACAGATAGAAGTCCGACATGAACCACATGACGAATTTGAAAGACGCGCTGCACATTCCCGACACGCAAAGCGAGCGCGACGAGCGCCACCTGGCGATCCAGCGCGTCGGTGTGAAGGATGTGCGCTACCCGCTGCAACTGAAGTTCGGCAAGACGGTGCAGCCGACCATCGGCCAGTGGGAGCTCGACGTCGCGCTGCCGGCCGAGCAGAAGGGCACGCACATGTCGCGCTTCGTCGCGTGGCTCGATGCGCTCGGCGAGCCGCTCGATGCTGACGGCCTGAAGCTGCGCTTTGCCGAGATGCTCGAGAAACTGCACGCCACGCACGGTCGCGTCGAGGTGAAGTTCCCGTTCTTCATCCGCAAGCGCGCGCCGGTGTCGGGGGTCGAAAGCCTGCTCGACTACCAGGGCAGCTGGGTCGCCGAGATGCGCGACGGCAAGCCGGTCGTGTGGTCGCAGGTGCTGGTGCCGGTGAAGTCGCTGTGTCCGTGCTCGAAGGAGATCTCCGACTACGGCGCGCACAACCAGCGCTCGCACGTGACGATCCGCGCCGAGCTGCTGCAGGACGTGCCCTGGGGCGAGCTGGTGCGCTTTGCCGAGAATGCGGCGTCGAGCGAGATCTGGCCGATGCTCAAGCGCGCCGACGAGAAGTGGGTCACCGAGCATGCGTACGAGAACCCGAAGTTCGTCGAAGACCTGGTGCGCGATGTTGCGCTCGGCTTGAACGCCGATCCACGCATCGGGCGCTACACGGTCGACGTCGAGAACTTCGAGTCGATCCACAACCACAGCGCCTTCGCGCGGATTGAACGTTAGCCCCCCAGTCGCTTCGCTCCTGCCTTGCAGGCCGCGCTGGGCCAGAGGCCCAGCTCCTCGCCAGGCATAAACAGTCCTCAGGACTGTTCATGTCCGGGCTCGGCCCCCAAGGGGCGCCACCCGGCGGCCCGGCAAAGCCGGTTCCGCGGGCGTTGCTTGATCCGTCGCTCGCCTTGCTCGCTCAGGTAGCATCCGCGCACTTATGAATTTGCCCTACGAGCTACAGATCGGCGTGCGCTACACGCGCGCCGGCCGCACCGGCCGGCGCAACGGCTTCATCTCCTTCATCTCCGGCGTCTCGATGCTCGGCATCGCGCTCGGCGTCGCGGCGCTGATCATCGTGCTGTCGGTGATGAACGGCTTCCAGAAGGAAGTGCGCGACCGCATGCTGTCGGTCGTCGCCCACGTCGAGGTGATGGACGGCCAGGGCCAGGCGCTGCCCGACTGGCACCTGACCGCGAAGCAGGCGCGCGAGAACCCGCAGGTGACCGGCGCCGCGCCGTTCATCGCGGCGCAGGCGCTGGTCGCGCGCGGCGACGACATGCGCGGCGCGATCATCCGTGGCATCTCGCCCGACGACGAGGCCACCGTGACCGACCTTGCCGCGAGCATCAAGGACTCGACGCTGTCCAGGCTGGTGCCGGGCGAATGGGGCATCGTGCTCGGCATCGAGCTCGCACGGTCGCTCGGCGTGCACGAAGGCGACAAGATCACGATCGTCGCGCCCGGCGGGCAGGTCACGCCGGCCGGCGTGGTGCCGCGGCTCAAGCAGATGACGGTGGTCGGCACCTTCAACGCCGGCCACTACGAATACGACAGCGGCCTCGCGATGATCCACGTCGACGATGCCGCCAAGCTGTTCCGCACCGACGGCCCGACCGGCGTGCAGCTGCGCCTGAAGGACCTGTTCCAGGCGCGCGACGTCGCCGAGCAGCTGTCGCAGGCCTTCGGTCCGCAGTTCATCGTCAGCGACTGGACGCGCACCAACCGCAACTGGTTCTCCGCGGTGCAGCTCGAGAAGCGCCTGATGTTCATCATCCTGACGCTGATCGTCGCGGTGGCCGCCTTCAACCTCGTCTCGACCCTCGTGATGACCGTCACCGACAAGCAGGCCGACATCGCGATCCTGCGCACGCTGGGCGCGAGCCCGCGCTCGATCATGGGCATCTTCATGGTGCAGGGCGCGGCGTCCGGCATCATCGGCACGCTGTCGGGCGTCGGCTTCGGGCTCTTGATCGCGCTGAACATCGACGTGATCGTGCCGTTCATCGAGCACCTGCTGCGCACCAGCTTCCTGCCGTCGAGCATCTACCTGATCAGCCGCATGCCGAGCGATCCGCAGGCCGCCGACATCGTGCCGATCACGCTGATCTCGCTCGTGCTGTCGTTCGTCGCGACGCTCTACCCGAGCTGGCGCGCGAGCCGCGTGCAACCGGCGGAGGCGCTGCGCTATGAGTGACTCGCGCGAGCTGGTGATCGATGCGCAGTCGCTGCACAAGCGCTTCAGCGAAGGCGGGCTCGACGTGCACGTGCTGCAGGGCGTGGCGCTCGGCGTGCGCGCCGGCGAGACGGTGGCGGTGGTCGGTGCCTCGGGCTCGGGCAAGAGCACGCTGCTGCACCTGATGGGCGGGCTCGAGGCGCCCACCAGCGGTGCCGTGCAACTGAAGGGCCGCGATTTCTCGCACATGAACGCGACGGAGCAGGGCGTCTGGCGCAACCGGCACCTCGGCTTCGTCTACCAGTTCCACCACCTGCTGCCGGAGTTCACGGCGTTGGACAACGTCGCGATGCCGCTGCGCATCCGCCGGCTGACGCAACCGCAGGCGCGCGAGCAGGCCGAGGCGGTGCTCGCGCAGGTGGGCCTGGCGGCGCGCGTGCACCACCGGCCGTCGGAGCTGTCGGGCGGCGAGCGCCAGCGGGTGGCGATCGCTCGGGCATTGGCCGGCAAGCCGGCCTGCGTGCTGGCCGACGAGCCGACCGGCAACCTCGACCGCGAGACCGCCGATGGCGTGTTCGCGCTGATGCTGGAACTCGCGCGCAACCAGGGCACGGCCTTCGTGATGGTCACGCACGACGAGGCGCTGGCGAAGCGCTGCGACCGGGTGCTGCGGTTGAAGCAGGGGCGGCTGGTCGACTGAGCCGATCGATGTCGATGCGGGCTGCCATCGCGGGAGCGTTGGCAGGAGCGTTGCGCGAAACCCTCGCTTCTGCTGGAACGCAATCCAGGTGGCGGTTCACTCATGCTGTCTTCACAGCGCAAGGAACCTGACATGAACGGAACAGCAGCATCGACCGCGGGTGGCGCCATCGGCCGCGTCGCCTTGAATCCAGCAGCGGGGCCTGAGGGGCAACCGCCTGGCTGCGATCTGCGGGGCAAGGTCAAGGAGGGCCTCGCAGCCGCCAAAGTATTCCTCATGGACCGAGGCATCGACACGACGCTGAACCAGCTGAGGGTTTCGATGCTGGCGACTGCGGGCGTGTGCGGTCTTGCCGGCTCGGAACCGGCAATGGCTGCCGCATTGAGTGTCTATCTGGGGCTCACTTTGGGTAGGGATCCTCTCGCCCGATTGGTTCTTGCATTGCCCGATGCGCCCGGCGCGCCAGTCCCGCTGGCAGAGCCCGATCAAGCATCCGGCAGAGGCTGAGACCCATGCTCACAGGGTGACGGTGCCCTGGCGACGAGACGGAGCACGCTGGAACCGGATCGGCGTTCTGGCCACTCATGCGGTGTCCGGATCAGCAACCAGCGATGCGCTGGTTCGATCTGCACACGCATCGTCTCTACAACTACTCAAAGATCGGATTGGCCATGAACACGCGAATACCAAGAATGATTGATGACCTGTCACAGCTCACGGAAACTTGACATGCGCGCGAGTCTCAGCGGATCACGGAGCCGTTCCGTCAGCGAGAGCCAAGACAGCTTGGCAGTTCAAGAACAGAACGGGGATCTTGGCGACGAGGTCGGGGAGGTCCGGTCCTGTGCAGGGATTTTTCTGAGATCTATGGCCACGTGCTTGGCGGGTACCACGGTGGTTGTGGGCGTCCCAGCCTTTATTGCCAATGCGGGGATTGTGGGCTGTGGAGTGGGGTTCGTACTCAACGAGTTCAATTGCAGCACGGAGGCGGGACTTGGCCTCGTCTCTGTCGGCGTGACAGCGGGCTTGATATGCACTGGTGCGTATATTCTGCAAATGGGGCTGGTCAAAAGACTTGCTGAACAGCAGCAACCGCAGGACGCTTCGGCGGACAGCGACAGTGGGGCAGGACCGGCGTCCGCTTCTTCGCGACAGTCCGGCTCCGAACGCTCGGTGGATCTGTCCCTGCCCCCGCAAGAGCGCGAGGGCCAGGAACTCGATCCGTGACTCCCGGCCTCCTCATTCGTCTGCCCGTTCCGCCACTGGCACAGCGGTCGGTGAGGCGAAGTTTGTGAACCAGGAGTGCTCGAAGTGTCTCGTCACCTGGGGGGCTCGGCCCGCAGCATCCCGGCGTAGATGCCGGGCGACGAGCCTTCGATCACCACCGCACCGACGGTCTTCTCGTAGAACGCCTTCGGTCCCGCACTGCCGATGACCGCGTAGGCATAACCGAGGTCACGCTGCGCATGCAGCGCGGCCAGCAGCAGCGCCTTCCCGACGCCCTGGCCCTGCACTGCATCGAGCACGCCTTCGGGCCCGAAGAAGTTCTTGCACGTCGCGTCGTGGCATGCGAAGCCGACGATCTGCTGCTCGCGGATCGCGATGAAGCAGGCCACAGGAAGACGCCCGATCGCGACGTCAATCTCTGCCACCCAGCCGGGGAAATGCTCGGCGGCCCAGGCCAGGATGCGCGGCTTCTCGGGCGCGAGCGCCCGCCGCACGGTGACGTCGTGCCGGGCCACCGCGGCCAGCGCGTCGTCGAGCGGTGGCAGCTTGTAGAGCGTGACGAGCATGTCGGACATGCAGTCTGCTCGCCTTATTTCGTGTTCGTCACGATCGTCACCCGCCGGTTCTCCGGCGCCGCCGGCACCGCGCGATTCAGCAGGTCGTGATCGCCCTTGCCCTCGGCCTTCAGCCGGTCGGCGGCGATGTTGTGCGTCGTGACGAGGTAGTCGCGCACGCTCTCGGCGCGATGCTGCGACAGCAGCATGTTCGCGTCGGGGTTGCCGCGCGGGTCGGCATGGCCTTCGACGTTGAAGCTGTAGTCGGCCAGCCGGTCGTTCTTCAGCGCGCCGGCCACCACGTCGAGCTGCTGCTTCGCCGATTCGGTCAGCTCCGACGAGTTCGTCAGGAACGTGATCAGCAGCGACGCGCTCGCCTTGCGCTCCGGCGCCGAGACACCGGCGCCATCGCGGCTCACCTTCAGGCTGCGCGTGACGACCGGCTCCGGCGGCGGCGTCAGCGCGTCCAGCAGGTTGCTCTCGGTGACGTTCTTGCCCTTCAGCACCCGGGTGTCGCCGATGTCCTGGGCCCACAGCGGTGTCGCCAGGGGAGCAGCCAGCAGCGTGGCGAGGACCAGGCCGGCGGCCCGGCGCAGCGAAGACGACTTGAAACTCAGCGTGTCCATCAGGGACCTCCGTACAGATTCGGGGATGATGCCTGCGCCACCGGCCGCGGGAAGCGACCAAGGTCACGCCGGGCAGAGGCCCCCCACGATCAAGGGGACTTGCCCGCGCCGCCGGCGAGCGTGTCGTCATCCCACAACCCCGACATGCGCGTGGTTTCCGACGGATCGCCGATCCACACCGCGACCGCGCTGTAGTTGTCCTGCTTCGGCCGGGCCGCGGCGCGGATCGCTTCGCCCATGCGGTCCAGCCAGTCCTCGGCCGAATCGGCCGCGGCGAATGCGGCTTCGATCGCCCGCTTCGAGAACAGGTCCCACCAGCCGTCGGAGCACAGCAGGAAGGCGTCGCCATCTTCGATCGGCATATGGGTTTCGAGCGTGCTCGGCTCGACCGGGCCTTCGGTGCCCATCGCGCTGAGCAGCTGGTTCTTGTGCGGATGGCCGACCGCTTCTTCCGGCGTCAGGTAGCCGGCATCGACCATGCGCTGCACGACGCTGTCGTCGCGCGTCACGTGGCACACGCGGCCGTGGCGCAGCATGTACAGCCGCGAATCGCCGACGTGCGTCCACAGCGCTTCCTCGCGCCGCGTGTCGATCCACAGGGCGACCAGCGTGGCATGCATGCGCTCGGCGCTGCGCTTGCCCTGCTGCTGCTCGTTGATCGCCGCATGCGTGTCGCACACCAGCTGCGTCAGGTATTCGGGCGTGGCCTGCGTGGCCGACTGCAGGCCGAGCGCGGTCATGCGCACGACCATGTCGGACGCGACGTTGCCGCCGCGGTGCCCGCCGGCGCCGTCGGCCAGCACGGCATAGCAGAACGGCCCGCTGACGCCGTGGCGCAGGTCGTCCTCGTTGCGGCTTCGCCCGCCCACCTCGCTGCGGGCGGCGATCTCGACTTGCAGCATGGCCATGCGTCCTGTGCGGCGGCTTGGGAGACGGCGATGGATCAGGTGCCGCCGGGGTGGCGCTCGGCGTCCAGGCGGTCGAGCTGGTCTTCGTAGGCCTTGATGAAGGCCTTGCCGAACAGCTCGTGGAAATCCTCCTGGGCGTCGTCGTGGATGCGCTGGTAGTGCTGCAGGTACAGCTCCCACAGCTTGGCGCGGCGGTTCATCGGCAGCACGCTGTCGAGCACGCTGCTGCCCGAGAGCTTGCCCTCGAGCTGCGACGGCTCGAAGCGCTTCAGCACGCCTTCGAGCGCGGCGCGCATGCCGACCATCGTGCCGATCGCGTGGCCGACCAGGTCGTCCATCGCGTCGTGCACCGCGGCCGGGCCGACCATGAAGCCGCGCATCGGCGGCTGCAGCAGCTGCTCGATCGCGGTGCCGGCGTCGGGCGAGAACTTCAGCGGGTTGTTGTTGCGCGCCTGGATCATCGTGACGTCGGCGCGCAGCTCCTGCTTCGCGGCGGCCCGCGTGGCGACCAGCTTCAGCGTGCCGTCGACCGAATGGCGCAGCACCTCGCCGATGACGCGCATCAGCGCCGGGTTCAGCCCTTGCGGCGGCTGCAGGTGGATGCCGGCGCCTTCGCAGAACGCCGCCCACAGTGCTTCGGGCGATGTGTCGCCGGCGGCATGGGCCGGCGCTGCCACCGGCGGGCGCGCGACGGGCGGCGGTACCGCCGGCGGCATCGGCGTCAGCGGCATCGGTGCCGAGGTCATCAGCGACGGCCGGGCCGGGCGCACGCCCGGCATCGTGGTCGTCGGGGTCAGGTCCTCGCCGCGGATGCGCGCGGCCGGCGGCGCGGCCCGCGGCGGTGCCGGCGGGCGCGGCGAGCTGACCTGCGTCATGTTGGGATCGAACGGCGGCGGCGCCACCGGGGTCGGCGGGAAGGGGCGCGCCGGCGGCGCGGCGGGCGGCGGCGGGCTCTGCACCGCCGGCGGCACGTAGGCGCCGCGCAGTTCCGGTGTGTGGTCGAAATCGGCCGGGATCGAGGCGGCCGGCGCTGCCGGCGCGGCGCCGCCAAACATCGCCAGCGGATCGGTGCTGGCCGACGCGCCGCCCGGCGCGGGCGCGGCCAGGAAGGCGGCCAGCGGATCGCCGCCGCTGCCGGCGGCCGGCGCCTGGCCCAGCCCGAACATCGCGTCGAGGCTGGACGATGGTGCGGCGGTGGGCGAGCCCAGCAGGTCGCCGAGGCTGAAATCCACCGGCAGCGAGCCGCCGGACGGCGCCGGCGGCGGCGCCGAGGCCGAGCTGCCCATGAAGCCGGCCAGCGGATCGGCCGCGGCCGAGCCGGACGACGGCGACGGCAAATCGGCGAACGGATCGAAATCGTCCGGCAGCCGGCTGGCGGCGGCAAGCGGAGGCGGCGCGAAAGCAGCGGACGCGCGCGTGGCCGGCGGCGGTGGCGCGAACGGCGGCGGCGGGGCCACCACCGGTGCGGCGGCCGGCCGGAACGACGGCATCGTGCCGGTCGGGCTCGACTCGCGGGCGCCGCCCATCAGGTCGGCAAATGGGTCGCTGGCGCCCGGGCCGCTCGGGCCGCCCAGCAGGTCGCCGAACGGGTTGGCCGAATCGATCGGCGCGGGCGTGGCGCGCGGCGGCGTCGGCTGCGCGGGCGGCGGCATCGCTGCCGTCGTGCCGCCGAGCGGGCGGGGCGTCGGCGGGGCCGGCGGCACCGGCGGGTTCAGCTGCAGGCGCGGGTTGGTGCGCGATTCGACGGCCGAGGCCTTGATCACCGTGCGCGAATCGATCGGCGCCCGCTCGTCGGTACGCGGCGTGGTCTCGGGCGCGGCCAGCGTCGCCCGCATCACGTAGCCGCCGATCACCAGTTCGTCGGCATGGCCGAGCGTGCTGCCTTCGCCGGCGTTGATCGGCCGGCCGTTGACGACGATCGCGTTGGCGCTGCCGACGTTGCGGATCGAGAACGAGCCGTTGCTGAACCAGACCTCGGCCTGCAGGCGCGAGATGTGGCGCTCCGGATCGGGCAGGGCCAGCGTGTTCGTATCGGAACGGCCGATCGTGCCACCGCGTTCGTCGAAGTGGCCCGTGATCGACTGAGACAGGGTCTCGTTCTTCAGGGTATGGGCGCGTATCACCAGGATCATGAGGGCTCCGACAGCGAGGCAGGCACGCCCGCCGTGCGGAGCCGGCGCGCCTGAAGCCGGTTTATCCGCCGGGCGATCCGGATTGGCAATCAACGAAAGTCATGCGCTTGTCGCACAAGCCGTCGGAAACGTTTGCCCTCGGGTGGCGAAATGGGCGGCGAAATGACTTTCGTTCATTGAGAGTTTCGGTTGGCGCAGGCACTGTGCCGTGCCATGCCTGAAGACGACTATCCGGAACGCCCGTTCGAAGACGACGAGACCACGCGCGTCATCACCCATTCCAGCGCCAGCATCCGCACCGCGCCGCTGAACGCGGCCGCGGCCAATGCGTCGGCCGACACGCTGCCGGCCGCTGCGCTCGGAAGTGAGTCCGCGCGCCGCGCGGCGCCGGCTGCCGCCAGCCCGGCGGCGCCGCGCCAGGTCGGCCGCTACCAGATCACCGAACGCATCGGGCGCGGCGGCATGGCGAGCGTCTACCGGGCGCACGACCCCGGCATCGACCGCACGATCGCGATCAAGTTCCTGCATGCCGCGTACTGCGAGGAAGAGGAATACCGCGCCCGCTTCCTGCGCGAAGCGCGCGCCGCCGGCATGCTGTCGCACCCGAACATCGTCACCGTGCACGACGTGGGCGAGATCGAAGGCCGGCCGTACATGGCGATGGAGCTGATCGAAGGCGAGCCGATGAACGAGCTGATGGCGCGTTCGGGCCCGATGCCGATCCGCGACACGCTGGTGATCGTGCTGCAGCTGGCCAAGGCGCTCGACTACGCGCATGGCAAGGGCATCGTGCACCGCGACATCAAGCCGTCGAACATCATGGTGCTGAAGGGCACCAGCACCGTGAAGGTGACCGACTTCGGCATTGCGCACGTGGCGGGCGGTGCGTCGTCCACCCACCAGACGCGGGTCGGCGACGTGCTCGGCACGCCGCAGTACATGTCGCCGGAGCAGACCAAGGGCTCCAAGGTCGACGGCCGTTCCGACCTGTTCTCGGTCGGCATCATCCTGTACCAGATGCTCAGCGGCGCGCCGCCGTTCCAGGGCGACAGCATCGTCGCGCTGGCGATGAAGATCGCCACCGAGGAGCCGACGCCGATCGAGAAGCTGCGTCCCAACCTGCCGCCGGGCGTGCGCCGCATCGTCGAGCGCTGCCTGGCCAAGCAGCCGGAGCGCCGCTTCCAGACCGGCCAGGAACTGGCCGCGGCGATCAGCCTGGCGATGCGCGATGCCGAAGACGACGCGCGCGAGAAGGAAAAGCCCCGCATCCTGCCGCTGCGCGTGAAGTGGGCGCTGATGATGGGCGCCATCGTGTTCGCGGTGATGGCGGTGACCGGCGCGGTCGTCAACCGGCAGCAGAGCGCCGCGATGATGGGCCAGGTGACGGACTACGGCGCGTCGCTGAGCCGCTTCATCGCGGCGCAGAACGCGGTGTCGGCGCTGGCCGACGAATGGGTGGCGGTCGAGGTGTCGGTCGGCGAGGTCATGAAGACGCGCGATTTCACGAGCGTCACCGTGGTCGACCGGGCCGGCGTCGTGCGGGCGTCGAGCGACGCCGCGAGCGTCGGCCAGCCGTACAAGGCGCGCAACGGCGAACTGCTGGGCACGCGGGCCGGGGGCGTCAGCGTGACGCGCGTGCTAGACGACAACGACAACGTGCTGCTGTTCGAGGCGCCGATGACCTTCCAGGGCAAGGCGGTCGGGCGGGTCGCGCTGGGCGTGCCGGAGAAGCCGCTCGCGCAGGTGGCCCGGCTGAGCCTGACGCTGATGATCGTGCTGGTGATCGTCACGGTGCTGGCGGTGGCGGTGGCGATGTACTTCGTCGCGAACTGGTTTGCGCGGCCGATCAAGCTGGTGGGCGATTCGATGCGCGAGATCGCGAAGGGCCAGTTCGAGCACCGCATCCGCGAGGAGCGCACCGATGAATTCGGCCAGCTCTACAAGGAGTTCGACGCGATGGCGCAGGCCTTGCAGGAGCGCTACGTGCCGACGCAGGACACCGCGGCCGACACGCAGCGCGTGGCCGCCAGCTTCGCCAACACGATGGCGCCGCTGAGGCGGCCACCGGCCGCCGATCCGAAGAAGCCTTCTTGAGGGAGCCGTCGATGCAAGCACTTCAGCGCCGCGCGCTGACCCTGGTGGCGAGCGTGGCCTGCGTGCTGGCGCTGGCCGCCTGCCAGACCCCGCCGCGCGGTGATGGCGGCACGGCCACCGTCGCCCCGAGCAGTGCCGACAAGGACGGCGTGCTCGCGCGCAGCGACCGCCTGTTGATCTACGTGCCGCAGGGCGACGACAGCTATGCGTCGATCGCGCAGCGCTTCCTCGGCAGTGCGGCGCGCGACTGGGAGGTGGCCGATGCCAATCCCGGCATGCCGCAGGCGCGCAGCGGCCAGCCGGTGGTCGTGCCGCTGAAGCCGCTGAACCCGATGGGCGTGCGCAGCGGCCAGTACCAGACGATCCCGATCCTCTGCTACCACCGGGTGGGCCAGGGCAGCGGCAAGATGACGGTGTCGGCGTCGGGCTTCGAGCAGCAGCTCGACTGGCTGGCGGCCAACAACTACAAGGTGATCCGCCTGAAGGACCTGATCGGTTTCCTCGAGGGCCGGCAGCCGCTGCCGAAGCGGTCGGTGGTGCTGACCTTCGACGACGGCTATGCGTCGTACTACCGCCATGCCTACCCGCTGCTGAAGAAGCATGGCTTCCCGGCGACGGTGTTCCTGTACACCGATTTCGTCGGTGCCGGCGATGCGCTCACCTGGCCGCAGATGCAGGAGATGACCGCGTCGGGGCTGATCGACATCCAGTCGCACTCGAAGACCCACTCCAACCTGATCGAGCGGGCCGCTGGTGAAAACGATGCCGCCTATGCGAAGCGCATGGATGCCGAGACGAAGGTGCCGCGCGACGTGATCGAGAAGCGCTTGTCGAACGAGGTGCTGACGTATGCCTACCCGTTCGGCGACGTCAACGAAGTGGTGCTGGAGGCGCTGGCGCGCAACCGCTACCGGCTGGCCGGTACCGTGACGCCGGGCGGCAACCCGGCGTGGGCGCAGCCGCTGATGCTGCGCCGGACGATGATCTACGGCAGCCACGACCTGGAGGCCTTCAAGTCCAAGTTGCAGACCGTTCGCAGCTTCACGCCTTCGTCATGACGCACGCTTTCGTTTTTCGATTCACGACGCTGGCCGCTGTCGCGCTGCTGCTGGCCGCCTGTGCGGGCGTGCCCACCGGGAACCCGGGGGGCACGCCCGATGCGGGTACCGGCGCACGCTCTGACCCGGTGTCCGAGTTCGAGGCGCGCCAGCGCGACCAGGCGGTGGCGCTGGAGCGCCAGGGCCAGTGGGGCGAGGCGGTGCAGGCCTGGGAGGTGCTTGCGACGCTGCGGCCTGCGCAGTACCGCGAGCGCCTGGCCGACGCGCGGCACCGTGCCGACCTGCTGGCGACCGAGCGGCTGCAGCGGGGGCGGGCCGAGCTGAAGAAGGGCGACCTCGATTCGGCGGAGCAATCGTTCCTGGGCGTGCTGGCCTTGCAGCCGGAGCAGGCCGAGGCGGCGGATGGGTTGCGCGGCATCGAGCGCGCGCGCAACAAGCGCGACTACCTGGGCCAGCCGTCGCGGCTGACGTTGACGCGCAAGCCGGGTGCGCGGATCGCGCCGAGCGAGCAGTCGATCGAGCTGGAGCATGCGGTGATGCTGGCCGGCCAGGGCGAATACGACGAGGCGATCGGCATGCTGCAGAAGCGGGTCGACGCGTCGCCGCGCGATGCTGCGGCGCGCCGTGCGCTGGCTGACACGCTGCTGAAGAAGGCGCAGGCGCTGCAGGCGAGCGACCCGAAGGCGGCGCGGGAGGCGTTGCAGCGGTGCCTGAAGCTGGAGCCGAAGAATGCTGCTGCTCTGGCGCTGCTGAAGAAAGTGCCTGTGTGAGTTCTTTCTGAGCGGCAAAGGCGCGTGCGGGGAGGCTGTGGTGGGACCCGCCGCGACGCACGAAAGAATCAGAACGCCGAACAAGACCCTCCGTCGCTGACATCCAGGCACCCCGACAACTGCGGCTGGTTCCGCACCTTCCCCCATTCGGCCGCCAGCGGATCCGCCTGCTTGTCATCCGCCGACAACCCGCGAATCAGTGAAGCTGCCGTGCAGATGTAGGGCTGCGCCAGGTTCCGCCCATACACGCCCGACTCGAACTGCGACTGGAAGCGCGACTGCAGCGCCTCGCGCGTCACGCCGAGGATGTCCAGGTTGCCGATCGGCACTGCTGCTGCGCCAAGCACCAGGTTCGCGCCCTGGAACGTGATCGCGTAGCCGGTCGGCGACGCCAGCGAGCCCTGCGTGATCGCGTAGCTGCCCTCGGGGCTGGTCGGCGTCGCCGTCGTCGCGAGCGTGCCGGTCAACGCGGTCGCCGCGGTGTCGCCATTGACCAGGCCGGTCACCGTGTACGTCAACGGCGGGATCGCACCGCCCGGCCCGTTGGCCGCCGTCGCCGTCACGGTGAGCGTCGGCTGCGTCGGCGACAGCACCTGCCGGCCGGTCTGCGGCAATGCAATGCCCGACACCGAACACGTCCCGGTGTCGCCGAACGCGCAGCCGTAGTAGCGGATCGCGCCGGAGTCGGCCGCCAGGCCGGTCACCGTCGGGGCCCACACGCTCCAGCGCGCGCCGGCCGACAGCGTCGCACCGGTGCCGAAGACCACCTGCGTCGGCGACACGAGGTCGAGCCGGCCGATCTCGTTGTCCATCGAGATCGAACGGTTCAGCGTGATGGTGCCGGCCGCCTGCAGCAGCGCCGCCGCACCGCCCTGGCTGTCGGCGATCGCGAGCGTCGAGAAGCCACCGGCGGCATCGAACGATGCCGCGCTCGCTGCATCGACCACCAGGTTGCCGCCGGTCACCAGCGACAACGAACCGGGCGGATCGAAGGCCAGCGTGCCGATCTGGTTCTGCGCGTTGGTCAGCGTCACGTTGTTGCCGCCGCTGCCCTGGATCACCAGCGTCTGCACGGCGATCGCACCGGTCTGCGTGACGGTGCCGCTGCTCATCAGCCCGAGCGTGCCGATCGTGTTCTGCCCGCCCAGCACGATGCCGGCCGCGGCGTTGCCCTGGTTCTGCAGCGTCAGCGAAACGCTCTCGTGGTTCGCCAGCACGCCGCCATCCAGCGTGATCAGTCCGACGTGGCCGGCCGAGCCGACGACGATGCCCTTGGCCGCCGTCACGCCGCCATCGACGTCGCCGGCCGGCTGCAGCCAGGTCGGGTCGACACGAAACTCGTTGCCCGGGATCCCGCCGGCGTTGGCGGCGCCGATGCGAATCGCGATGCCGGTCTGCTCGGTCAGCCCGCCGTTCGCCTCGACCCCTAGCGGCCGGAAGTTCACAGACCCGGTCGTGCGCACGAACGGGTTGAACGAGGCGCCGAGGTCGAGCGCGGTGCCGCCGGCGCTTTCGCCGCCGATCACCACGTTGGCGCCGGTCGGAAGCGGCGTGGCGCTGCTCGGGCCGCTGTCGATGTGCAGGCCGCCGCTGTCGCCGACGTTGTACTGGACGCCGATGCCGCCGCTCGCATTCGCTGCCTGGCCGGCCAGCGTGATCGTGCCGGTCGAGCCGGCCGCGCCGGCGATCGACAGCGTGCTGTAGCGCAGCCCGACCGCCGGGTTGATCGCGGTCGGCGTGAAGCCGGCATCGTCGGCACGTCCGGCCAGCCGTACCGAGCCCGTGCCGGCCGAGATGTCCAGCGAGCCGATGTCCAGCCCGATCGTCGGCTCGCCTGCAGTCGAGATCCGGGTCGCGATGCCGCGCAGGTCGACCGTGCCGGCCGCGGTGGTCAGCGTGGCGCCGCTGATCTGCACGCCCGAGCCGGCACCCGCGGTGCCGAGCACGGTGATGTCGTTCGCGGCGATGTCGGTGCCGAACATCGCGACACCGGATTCGAACGTGCCCGGGCCGCCGGCGCCGCGGAGGGTCACGTTGCCGGCACCGGTCGTGCCGCGCGTGTCGATGCTGCTGTTGTTGATGTCGACGCCGGCGATCTGCCCGTTGCCGTGTGCGAACCCGGTGCCCGGCGCCCCGCCGCCGCTCAACAGCAGGTTGCCGCCACCGGTCGCGATCGCCGCGCCGTTGATGCCGATGTTGCCGCTGCCGTTGCCGTCCAGGTCGCTCAGCAGGTTGACGTCCAGCGGGCCGGCGCCCTTCACGGCGATCGAGCTGCCGGTGCCGATCGCGATGCTGTCGTGCGCCCGCAGCGTCAGGACGGTCGCGACGGTGCCCGCGCTGCGCACGATGGCGGTGTTGTCGGCCAGCGTGATGGTGCCGGCCGCGCTGCCGTTGTTGCCGGAGCCGGTCGAGACTTCCACGCTGGTGCCGCTGTCGAGTGCGGCCGAGAGGTTGTCCGCGCGGATGTTGGCGCCCGGACCCGTCGGGGTGAACAAGCCGTCGGTGGTGGTGGCTCCGCTGGTCGAGATCGTCACGTCGAACGGGTCCAGCACCCAGGTGCCGGCCTGGCCGCCCGCCGCACGCGGGCCCGCGTCGACCGTGCCGCGGCCGATCAGCGTGCCCGAGGTGCTGTCGGCCAGGCTGGCCGTCATCGCGAGGCCCGAGGTCTCGATGCTGCCGCCGTTGCCGCCATTGACGCCGCCGCGCGCATGCAGCGTGCCGTACATCTCGAGCACGCCGAATTCGACGCGCGGCAGGCCGGTCGGCGAGGCCGACACCATGCGGTTCAGCATCGCCTGCATCGCGATCGATCCGCCATCGCCGGAGCCGGTGGCATCGGCGCTGACGACGGCGTTGCTGGCGATCACCAGCGAGCCGGTGTCGGTGTCGCCCATCGCGATGCTGCCGCCGCCGGTCGCGCCATCGGCGGCCACCGAGACCTTGCCCGTGTTGTCCAGCGCGATGTCGCGCCCGCCCAGCGTGATGCGCCCGCCCCGGCCGACCGTGCTGCTGGCGCCGAGCACCGCATCGCCGCTCAGGACCAGTTTCGACGCCGCATCGCTGCCGGCATCGATGTCGATGGTGCCGCCCGCGTCGGTCGTGCTGTCGGTGCTGACCACGCCCTGGATCGTGATCGTCTCGCTGCGCGTGCCGCCTTCTTCGGCGGCCGCGCCGATGCGGATCGCACCGCCGCTGGCCAGCGTCTGCGAGCCGGTGCCCAGCAGCACGCCGCTGCTGCGCTGGGCCGGCGTGTCGACCGCGATCTCGATGAAACCGCTGGTGGTGACCGGCGCCAGCGTCGCGGCCCCGCTCGAGGTCAGCGTGATCGAGCCGCGCGGCGCACTGATGGTGCCCGACTGCTCGACGCCGTCGCGCCCGATCAGCAGGATCGAGCCACCGTCGCCGGCCTGGATCTGCGGCACCAGCGGGTTCACGGCCTCGAGCACCTGCACGCTGCGCCCGCCGGCCGGCGCCACGGTGGTCTCGAAGTCGATGCCGCCGCTGCCGTTGACGAAGCCGGCGTAGTTGTTGGCCGTCATGCTGGCGGACAGGTCGAGCGTGGTCGCGACCAGCGAGCCGACGTTCACCTGCGCGTTCGATCCGAACACGATGCCGGTCGGGTTGACGAGGAAGACCCGGCCGTTGGCGCTGATGCCGCCGTAGATCTCGCTGGCCGGGATGCCGTTGGCATTGCCGGTCACGCGGTTGATCAGGATGCTCTGCGAGTTCGGCTGCGTGAAGGTGACTTTCGCGCTGCTGCCGACGCTGAAGCTCTCCCACTCGACCAGCGCGCGGTTGGCGGCGCTGGCGTTCTGCGTGACCGCGAGCGTTGGGTTCGCGCCGCCGGTGGCGGTGCCGACGGTGGCGTTGATCTGCGCGCCACCGGGCCTGACGACCGGCAGCTGCGTGACCGGCGGCGCGGCGATGGCGGTGCCGCCGAGCGCGAGGGCCGCGGCCAGCGCGACCGGCAGCAGGCGCGGCTGGAACGCATGGGATGACCCCAGGGACGACACGAGAGAGCGATTGCGGGTTGCCATGGCGGGATCCTCGGTGGCGTACTCAAAAGCCGTGCTGCAGCTCGACCAGGAAGCGGGTGCGCTTGTCGTCGGCTTCGGAGGTGACGGGCTCGTCGCCGCGCCGCGCGACTGCGGCCTTCAGCGTGAAGAGCTCGGCGTTGGTGTACTGCACGCCCAGGCCCGAGCCGTGCAGGTTCAGCGTGTTCGGCCGGCCGTCGGCATCCGGGCGCTTGAAGCGCTTGCCGTGGCCGGCGTCGTGGAACACGAAAGTCGTCCACTGCGGGTCGATCCACAGCCGCAGCTCGGCGTTCAGCACCGCGGCCTCGTCCGACGAGCCTTCGGCCGACGGGTAGGCGCGCACGCCGCGCGCGCCGCCGAGCGTCATCTTCTCGGCGTTGTCGAGGTTCTTGCTGGCGAACTGGCCGACCAGGCCGACGAACAGCGAGACGCGCGGCACGATGGCCTGCAAGCGGTTGACCTGCACGCCGAGCTTGCGGAAGCTGCCCTGCGTCGCGCGGTCGCCGAGGCCGCTGTCGTAATCGCGGTAATACGCGCTCTCGATGTCGAGCTTGCCGAACTGCAGCGAGAGGTTGCCGCCGGTGAAGCCGCCGCCGGCAAAGGCGTCGCGGTTCTCGAACGACAGGCCGAACTCGCCGCCGCGGATCTTCTTCTCGGTGGTGTCGCCGAACTCGTCGACCAGCTTCTTGCTCGTGACCGCAAAGCGGCCGACCAGGTTGCGGTCGCGGGTGCGGATGAAGGGGTACGACAGCGACACGTCGGCGACGTTGGCCGAGCCGACCGCGCCGGCACCGGCGAAGTCCTGGCCGAGTTCGTACTCGACGCGCGAGATGCCGGCGCCGAGCCGCCACGCGCTCGCGCCGAGCGGGATCTCGTAGCCGAGCCGGCCGACCAGCGTGCCCTTGCCGCTGGAGACCGACGCGCGCAGGTCGAGGTTGTCACCCGAGCCGGTCGGGTTGTTCCAGCGCAGCAGCGCGCCGGCGCGGTACCTGCCGCTGACCTCGGAGCCGTAGTTGTCGGCATCGACGCTTGCATCCCAGCCGCGGCGCGCCTCGGTCTGCACCGCGATCGTGTAGCGGCCTTCGTCGCCGGTCGGCAGCAGCGTCGACTTGGCGCCGACGCCGGGCCAGTCGTTCAGCGTGTACATCGCGCGGTCGAGCGCCAGCACGTCGAGCGGCTCGTCCTTCGCGATGCCGTTGCGTGCCAGCACCGCGCTGATCTTCTGCGGCGAGATCGGCGGCTTGTCGGGGCTCTCGACCGTCACGCGGGCGATGCGCGGCTCGACGATCGCGATCTGCAGCACGCCCTGCGCCAGGTCCTGCGTCGGGAAGCCGACACCGACCAGGCCGTAGCCGCGCTCCTCGTAGAAACGGCGCAGCGCGACCGCGACCACCGCCAGGTCGGTGGCGGCGATCTCGCGGTTCAACCAGGGCTGGACGACCTGCTGCAGCTCGGCCTCGGGCACCGCCCTGGTGGGCGTGAAGCGCACCGAGCTGATCGTGAACCTGACGACGGGCTTCGCGGCGGCGCGCGGCGCAGAGGCGGCGTCGGCCGGCTGCGGCGCATTGCGCAGCGCCGGGGCTCCGGCCTGGCCGTGCGCCACCAGCGGGAAGGCCAGGGCCAGCGCCATCGGCAGCGAGCGAAGGGGAAGTTGGGTCATGCTGCTTCTCATCGCGCGGCCACCGCATTGAAGACCTGCAGGCGGCCGTTGCCGATCACGTTGAACGGGGCCCAGAAGAACGGGTGCGCGAAGCGGCGGTTCTTCTGCACCTCCAGCTCGGCCTGCTGCATTGCGCCCATCAGGTCGCGGCCGCCGGCCAGTTCGCGGTACAGCCGCGTCATCAGCAGGTCGGTGGATTCGTCGGCAACCGGCCACAGCGACGCGACGATGCTGTTCGCGCCGGCCGACAGGATCGAGTGCGTGAAGCCGACGATCTCGTCGCCGCGCGCGACCTTGCCGAGCCCGCTCTCGCAGGCCGACAGCGTCATCAGCCGCACGCCGTCGAGCTTCAGGTTGTAGATGTCGCGCGCTTCCAGCAGCCCGGGCTCGCTCGGCGTGGACGCCAGCAGCACGCGCGAGAACAGCGGGTCGACCTCGTCGAGCTCGGCGTGCGCGGCGATGTGCACGACGCTGGCCGACGCGGCGCCTTCCTTGAAGCGCTGCTTGGTGGCCTCTTGCTGCACGAAGACCTCGCTGCGGCCGAACTGCCGGGCCACCTTCTGCACCTCGCGTTCGGCGCCGGGCAGCGGCGGCACGTCGCGGTCGGTGGCCGGGTTGCCGAA
>Ga0065165_1000961_pt1 | contig 36182 bp, 35 predicted proteins | sample AraplaMF_Cvi_mMF_FD_63813 | JGI IMG/M metagenome (GOLD analysis project Ga0065165, IMG submission 63813) | Arabidopsis root microbial communities from the University of North Carolina, USA - plate scrape MF_Cvi_mMF (version 2) (version 3) | ecosystem: Host-associated > Plants > Roots >... | reverse complement strand
CGCCGTAGGATCGGCTGTGGGCGACAACCCCATCGCCTACCTTATTCCCTGCCACCGGGTAATCCGTAAAGAAGGCATTCTCGGTGAGTACCGCTGGGGTAGCTTGCGTAAAAAAGCATTGATTGGTTGGGAAGCAGCCCGTCAGGATGAGGAATATTTTGCACAGAAGCAGGCTGCATTGAAATAGTACATTAAAAATAGATTGTCACTATAATGGATTGTATGACAATTTAATAGCAGCTTGGTAATGCAATTTTTCCGTGTTGGACTGATTATGGATGCATTGTTTCCAAACTATCAACCATCATTAGTACATCAACATGAAAAAGCAACTAATTCTATCGCTGGCAGTTTTCGCTCTGATCGTCACCGCGACCTCGGCCAGTTTTGCGCAGTTCTCACTCGGCTTACAAGGCGGGATCGCCAAATCGAATGTGGAAGATTCGAAAACGGTAGCAGGTGGTGGCGTGAACCTTCGTGTATTCGCCTCCCCGCAATTCGCGGTCGGGATTGCCGGTAAGATCTATGCCGACGGCAGCGACTACAACGTGGCCGGTCAAAAACTGAGCACTACCGGAACACTCACTCCCGTGACCGGTACCGTCGATTATTTCTTCACCGAAGGCGCCATCCGTCCTTACATCGGTGGTGACGCCGGGGTGTATTTCTCGAAGTACAAAGCGAAATGGAATGGTGAAACGGTGCTGGAATCGTCCAAGCACAGCAATTTCGGAGCGGCGCCGAGGGCCGGTTTGGTATTTGCATTCGGGAACCTGGGAATTCAGGTGGAGGGTATTTACCACTTTGTGTTCGGTAATAAAAACCATGATTCCGAAACCGGCTCGCCCAACAATATTGACTTCGAATCGACCTCGAAATTTGGCGGGGTGAACGTCGGTATCATATTCGGGCTTGGCGGCAAGTAATAGCCGGCAAAGCATTCAAAAAGGAAACGCGCCACATCGGCGCGTTTTTTTGTGGTGTTGGAATCCCGCATTAACTTGCCCGCTCATTTAGCAGGTTCCCATTGGCACAACCATCATCATTTTCAGGACAAATTTCCAACTGGCTGACTTCCATTTCATTCCAATGCAATGCTGCGAATGAGCCGGATTGGACACTGCCGGTTCTGGAAATAGCCGATAGTGATCGCGTGGTGCTGAAGGTGATACCGGTGGACCTTGCTAGCGGGCAGAAAATGAACCAGGAAGGCTTGTTAAACCAGTCAAGCAACTACCTGCAAACCATTCGCAGCCAGGGCGTTCCGGCAGTGTTACTTTGGGAAGATTACTGGCTTGCCCGAAAAAGCATTGTGCAATCGCGGCTGGCCGCCACGCTCGGCATTTCGGCAAAAATTCCCGCGCGCCTGACGCTCGCACGAAGAATAGACAACGCCGCTACCGAGCATTTCCTGGAAGCCAATCACCTGAATGGCAGCACACTATCAAAGTTTCGCTACGGCCTTTTCTTGCCAAAAAGATATTATCGCGTATTACCAGAAGGCTTCGTTTTCGACGCGTCGGCCGATGAAATGCTGGTGGCCGTCGCTACTTTCAGCAATGCGCGAATTTTTGAACAAGACGGAGCACCCTTCCGGTCGCATGAGCTGATCCGGTTCGCGAGCATGCTGAACACCAATGTAGTGGGTGCGCTGGATAAACTGCTGAACGCATTCATCCGCGAAAAGGCACCGGACGATATCATGACCTATGCCGACCTCGAATGGTCAGACGGCCGGAGTTACAAGCGGCTTGGGTTTGAAGAAAGAGGATATATGCCTCCCCGAAAAGTGCTTGTGAAGCTAGCGGACATGCGTCGGGTGCGTACGCGCGTAGAAACTGGCCGGCCTACCGGAGAACCGCCGGTTGAATATCTCGCTGTTTATAATTTGGGCAGCATCAAATACGTGAGGGACATTAAAACGAATGCAAATGAGCGCTGAAAGCCCGCTATTGATCATTCTGGGCCCAACGGCTTCGGGCAAAACGCATCTGGCAACCCGGGTCGCATATGAGATCGGAGGCGAAATCCTCAGCGCCGATTCGAGGCAGGTGTACCGGCAAATGGACATCGGCACGGGCAAGGACCTCGACGAATACGTGGTGAATGGAACCCCGGTCCCCCATCACCTGATCAACATCCGCGATGCCGGCGATAAATACAACGTGAATGATTTCCAGCATGATTTCGTGGATTCATACCAACAAACACTTGCCAATGGTCACGTTCCGGTCGTTTGCGGCGGAACCGGGTTCTATATATATGCATTACTGAAAGGCCATGCAAATGACACGGTTCCGGTGAATGAGTCGCTGCGTGCGATGTTGGAGACACTTTCTAACGAGGAGCTTTTGACCAAATTTCACAATGCCGATTCCCGTTACCATGCATTAGCGGATACTTCCACACGCAAAAGACTCGTACGTGCATTGGAAATAGTCGCCTACCTGAACGAGCATCCTGAAACAGGCGTAGACTTTGGCACAGAATCCGTTACCTATCCCGCACTGCTTTTCGGACTGAACCCGCCCGTCGAAACCCGGCGGGAACGCATTAGCAAAAGGCTCGTGGCCAGGTTAAAGCAGGGTTTAATAGAGGAAGTTCAAAGCCTTTTAAATCAGGACATTGCACCCGATTCATTGATCTACTACGGTTTGGAATACAAGTATGTAACCTTGTACCTCACCGGCGCGATGACTTTCGAAGAAATGCACACCAAACTCGAAACGGAAATCCACCGGTTTGCCAAACGGCAGATGACCTTTTTCAGGAAAATGGAAAAGGACGGACTGATAATCAACTGGATACCCGACGAGTGGCCTGAAAGCGAGAAAATCCAATTCATAATTGCGCGTTACCGGGAATTTAAAAGCGGTAAGGCGGGTAATATGTCAGTGTAAACCAACCAAAAAAACGTCGTTAAATAATGAATCGCAAATGGAGCAGCCTGTTATTGCTGCTGGTATTGAGTGTAACGGATGCATACCTCCTCGCGCATCCGAATCTGATCGGAAAAATCGGTGTGCTGGTGTACAAGCATCACTATATCCGCAATTTTCCAAGAGCGCTGCTCACAGTCATGATCGTGGTGGGCTTATCGCTGGCAGTTTGTGAGCTGGTTTACAGATTTACGCAAAAGAAGACGGCTATTTTCAGTTATCTCGTTCTGACGGGCATTGCGTTGTTCTGGTTTATGTATGTGTTTGTGACTTTTTCGTCATTTTCCTACCGGATCACAGGCAAGTCGTTCATTTACGGGGCGCATTTGTTGCCAGTCATACTGGCGGGGTTGAACCTGAGGTATCTCGTGAAACGGATACTAGCCAGGGAACCGCTTAACGATGCCTTAACAGGAGAAAAAAGTGGCTCGGGAGCAGTGTAGCGGGGCTATAAACCCATAAATTGTTGTCCAAGCGGCATGCGACAGTAGAATATTCTCATAAATCCTTCAAATTGTGAAATATTATTGTTTCCGTCTTGAATTTTCACAAATAAACCACGGATAATAATAGAAAGTACGCGGTTTTTTAGGATATTGCGGCTTGTGTCGGACCGGGAAATGGTTAAACCCGCAGCCATTTAACACAAAATTAACTTGTTGGGCAAGTAAATCGCTGTTAACGAAAAACTTTGGCTTGAATTGACCGATTGGCCTGCCTGTTCATTAACCTTTTTAATTTTATTCTTATTTCTATGTCCCAAATAGCTGAATTGACCCTTGACGGTAAAAAGTACGAGTTCCCGATAATTGAAGGAAGTGAGCAGGAAAAGGCGATAGATATTTCCAAATTGCGCGACCAAACAGGGTATATTACGATTGACCCAGGTTACAAGAATACCGGCGCGACCAAAAGCGCCATTACATTTCTGGACGGTGAAGAAGGCGTACTGAATTACAGAGGTTACTCGATCGAGGATCTGGCCGAAAAATCTTCCTTCCTCGAAGTAGCATACCTGCTCATTTACGGAGAGCTTCCTACCGAAAAACAATTCGCTGAATTTGAACATGAAATCCGCACGCATACACTCGTAAACGAGGATATGCGCAAGATTTTCGAAGGCTTCCCGGTGAATGCGCACCCGATGGGCGTGCTCTCGTCGCTGGTGAGCGCGATGAGCGCCTTCTATCCGGATGCCAACGCTCAGAATTCGGAAGCGGAAACGCAATTGCACATCATCCGGCTACTCGCGAAACTGCCTACGATCGCCACGTGGTCGTACAAAAAATCGCAGGGCCATCCGGTCAATTACCCGCAAAACGAACTCGACTACTGCTCGAACTTCCTGAACATGATGTTCTCGCTGCCCGTAGCGAAATACAATGTGGATCCGGTTGTTTCCGCAGCATTAAATAAACTGCTGATCCTCCACGCCGACCACGAGCAAAACTGCTCTACTTCGACTGTAAGACTGGTAGGATCGTCACACGCCAACATTTTCTCTTCCATTTCTTCGGGTATCAGCGCATTGTGGGGCCCTCTCCACGGCGGTGCCAACCAGGAAGTGATCGAAATGCTCGAAGCGATCAAAGCCGACGGCGGTGATACGCAGAAATACATTAATATGGCGAAAGACAAGAGCAGCGGTTTCCGTCTGTTCGGTTTCGGCCACCGCGTTTACAAAAACTTCGATCCGCGCGCACGCATTATCAAAAAAGCGGCGGACGATGTGCTCAACAAACTTGGCATCAACGATCCGGTTCTCGAAATTGCTCAGAAATTAGAAAAAGCGGCTTTGGAAGACGATTACTTCGTACAACGCAAGCTTTACCCGAACGTGGATTTCTATTCAGGTATCATTTACCGCGCTTTGGGCATCCCTACCAACATGTTTACGGTAATGTTCGCGATCGGCCGCCTGCCGGGATGGATCGCGCAATGGAAAGAAATGCGTGTAAACAAGGAGCCTATCGGCCGTCCGCGTCAGATTTACACCGGAGCACCGAAGCGGGATTTCGTTCCGATGAGCGAGAGGAAATAAGTATAGAGTTCAAAGTGAAAAGTTCAGAGTTGAAAGTATAGATTTATACTTCGGCTCTGAACTTTTCGCTTTAGACTGTATACTTTAAACTCTGAACTTCTACGGCGAAAGCCGCTCAATCTTCCATCCATCCGGCCCTTTCGTATAAGCTAACCGGTCGTGCAAACGGCTGGGCCTTCCCTGCCAGAATTCGATGTAATCGGGCACTACGCGGTAGCCGCCCCAATGCGGTGGCCGTGGCACCGGCTGGCCTTCGAATCGGGCTTTTAGTTCCTCCGTTTTCTCTTCCAGGAATTCGCGGTTTGGTATTACCTCGCTTTGCGCCGAGGCCCAGGCGCCGATCTGACTTCCACGGGGTCGTACGGCGAAGTATTCACTCGATTCCTCTTCCGAAGTCTTCTCGATTCTGCCTTCGATACGAACCTGTCTTTCAAGCTCTTTCCAGAAAAATGTGAGCGCAACCTGCGGGTTTGCTTCGATCTCTCGTCCCTTTTTGCTGTCGTAATTGGTAAAGAAGGAAAAACCCCGATTGTCGAGGTCTTTCAGGAGCACGATCCTGCCCGTCGGGCGGCCTTCGTATACCGTGCTGAGCAGCATCGCATTCGCTTCGCTGATGTCGGCCTCGAGCACGTCGTTAAACCATAACCTGAACTGTTTCAGCGGATCTGGATCGAGATTGGCTTCCAGCAGCCCTTTGAGCTGATAATCGTAACGGATATTTGCAATGTTATGATCCATTGGATACTAATATGTTCAATGTTGGGATGCCAAAAGTAGCCATTTCAGAGGAAAGATTATTAGATTTGTAATCTATAAGAGACCGTACGTACGAAACAAGCATCACGATGGCACAAGAACAACAAGAAGGGGTCAAAAGCGAAGAGCAGGACGACCTGGCACCCAAAACGATTGATACCCTTGAAATTGATCTTAACAATGAGTTGACGGAGGAGCACGAGGAAGAAACGCCTGATGTAGATTACAGCCAATTATCTAAGGAACAATTGGTTAACTTGTTGGAAAACGAACTGACAGCCGTTCGCGGCGAAGCTGCGACTGCTGTACAGCTGAAAAAAGCGGAGGCGGTTGCCAAGGGGGTTCGTACGGTGGTAGATCAGATCAAACAAAAGGACCGCGAAGCTGCACTGAAAACGTTTATCGAAGAAACAGGTGGCGAAGACGGGTTCGAATACAAATACGATGCGGATACGCAGAAAATCGACTCATTGAGCCGTGAAATCCGTGGTCTCAAAAATGCCTTCTACCAGAGCCAGGAGAAGGAAAAAGAGAAGAATTTCAATGTAAAAACCGCGCTTCTCGGTCGCCTGCGTGCGCTCGTGGACGAGGAAGGTACACGTGAAACGGACGCTACGGGACTGAAATCGAGCTGGGAGGAATTCAAGAAAATCCAGGAAGAATGGAAAGCTGCGGGCAACGTCTCATCACCCCATAACGGAACGCTTTGGGCCACGTATAATGCATTGATCGACCGCTATTTCAGCAACCGGAATATCTACTTTGAACTCAAAGAACTCGACCGGCGCCGCAATGCGGAACTGAAAGCAGAGTTGTGCGAGAAAGTGGAAGAACTGGGGAAATCGCTGGAAAGCCGCCCGATGACCCGTGAGATACTGAACGAAGCCAACCATATTTTTGAAGAATACAAACACCTGGGCCCTGCCCCGAAAGAGGATCAGGAAAAACTGTGGCAGCGATTCAAAGAAGCGCTCGATGTGCTTTACGATGCACAACGCGGCCAGTTTGCCGAGCAGAAGAAATCCATGCAGGAGAACTACGATCAAAAGTTGAAAATCTACGAAGCGATTGTTCCGTTCACTACATACAACTCGGGAAGTATTAAAGAGTGGAATGCCAAAACCAAGGACATTATGGCCTTCCAGGACCAATGGGTGGCCCTGAAAGGCATTATGCCACGCGAAGAAGGTAAGGAACTCAGCAAGAAATTCTGGGCCGCGCTGAAAACGTTTTTCAATAACAAAGGCGAGTTCTTCCGCCAGCTGGAAGCCAAACGCGAGCAAAACCTCGACTTGAAAAACCAGCTTTGCGAAGAAGCCGAAGCCGTATTGTCAACCGGCGAGGACAACCCTTCCACCACGCAGAAGGTAATCGAGCTGCAAAAGAAATGGAAAGGCATCGGCCAGGTTCCTGAGAAATTCAAGGACACTATTTATGACCGCTTTAAAAAGGCTTGCGACGCATATTTCGATCAGAAACGCGCCAAAAACCGCGAAGTGGAGGAAGAATTCGAAAATAACCTGAAACTCAAAACCGACCTGATAGAACGCATCGAGGCAGCAGCGAAGGACAAGGACGAATCTTCGCTCAATTTGCTGAGCGCATTCAAGTCGGAATGGTCGTCTATAGGCTTTGTGCCCAAGAAAGACATGCAGGCCATTCAGAAGCGTTATATCGCGGCAATCAACACTTACGTGAGTGCGATCGGCCAGCTTTCTACCAAAGAGAAAGAACAAGCCGTACTCGAAAGCGAAGTGGAACTGGTACGCGACGGCGAAAGCAGCCGCAACCTTTACCGCAAGGAAAACGACATCCGCCGCAAGATCACGCAGCTCGAAAACGACATTGCGCTTTGGCAGAATAACATCGAATTCTTTGCGAAATCGAAAACTTCCGATCGTTTGAAGGCCGAGTTCGAAAGAAAGATCAGTAATGCGGTGAGCCAGCTGAATGAGTTGAAACATCAACTCACTATTATTCAGGAGGCTATCTAAAACCTGAAAAAAAAATTGAAAAATTTACTTTGAAAAGGTTGCATTGTATATCCCGCTCGACTACTTTTGCACCATGATAACGGAATAACAAACGGTATCACAAAGAAAAAAGGCCTCCATAGCTCAGCTGGTAGAGCAACTGACTTGTAATCAGTAGGTCGTTGGTTCGATCCCGACTGGGGGCTCTTAACAAAAACACTTAGCAACTTTGCTAAGTGTTTTTTGCTTTAATACCCTTTCTAACCTCACCTGCCCCTACCCGCCAGCTCCGACGACAATCTCATTGCTTCATCTACGATTTCCGCCGGAAACCTGTTCAGGTCCAGAATCCGGATTGCGTTGGTTGTCGCCAACTTCCCCGGCTTGATCTTGTAGTCGAAATGGATCGTTTCGTTTTCCACTATTTCGGTGAAATGGAAAAGCGCATAGGCGTCGCCGAGGTAGTCGGCCAACTCGCGGTCGTGCGTGGCGACAAACACCAGATTGCCCTGCCTCGCCAGATAGCTCAGTACCGACTTCCCGATTGCTATGCGTTCGACCGAATTGGTGCCTTTAAACAACTCGTCGAGCAGAATGAGGCTCCGATCGCCAGCGGAACTTTCTTCGATCAGATTCTTAATCGTAATCACCTCTTCCAGGTAATAGCTTTTGCCATCGAGCAAATCATCCGATATCCTGATCGCCGACTGTACTTTCATCACAGGCATCGCAAACTCCTTTGCAAAGCAGGTATTGATCGTCTGCCCAAGAATGGCATTAATGCCCACCGTTCTTACAAAAGTCGTTTTACCCGACATATTGGAGCCCGTCAGCAATGCACTCTGGCATTTCAGCGTGATGTCGTTTGAAACACCGTCCCAAATCAGCGGATGATACATTTCTTTGACGCTGATTCCTTCCATTTGCGAGTCAGTGTGCAACCGGCAATGATGAGGAGCGCTCTCCCGCAACGCCAGAACAGATAGTGCGACGTCCGTCTCAGCGACGAAGTGAAAGACCTCGCTAATGTCCTCCATTTTGGCTTTGAGTGTCCTGAGCGAGCTAAAAAGCAAAACGGGTTCGACCAGGAACAATGCTTTGACCAGTTCCAGCAAATAATCGACGATCTGACCTATCTCGCTTTGCAGCCCGGCTTCCATTTTGAAGATCGACATTTTCAAACCTGAACTCCTCAGCGAATGGACCGCCCTTCGGATATGCTCCGAAACCGACAACTCAGGAATGGCAGAAAGCCTAAGTGCGACTTGAACCAGAATCAGCATTTGTGGTATCGAACTGCCGTATTGGTACAAATTGTTTTTGTTCCAATAATGAATGCCCATGTTGACGGGAAACAGCAGCAGCAGTAATATGAGTAACTGGGGAAAGAAGAAGGACAGAACCGTTGCGGCGAGGCTAACCCCGGAAAGTATTTTGATCACCCACAACCACTTGGGCTCCGTGATATGCTCACCGTAAAACAGGGAAGAAATGTAGTAGGCATCCCTCTTGTGCAATTTGCCTAGTTCACCAGCCGCAAGTCGGCGTAATGCCGGATTTTTCCTGAAAACATCGATTGTCTTGTCAAGCCCGTGTACGCGGGCCCGATCGCGCGGGATCGTTCTCAGCACGTGATATAAATACTGCTGTCCCACGCAAGAATGAGTGCGATCAATGAATTTAAAAACATCTTCCAGATCAAGATCCGAAAATGTCCGATCTGAGACCTTATGAAAACCGCTTTTCTCCGGGGCCGCGAGAAAATACCGCCCGATCTGGCTGAAATTGAAACTACCGGTTTTGATGTTAGGCTTTCCGTCCTTTTCCAAGCGGTTCGGTTTATTTCGGTTAATAAAACTATCTAAAGCCTGACTGGCCTATCCGCTTCGTCCATCACCGCCACCACCTTCTCAACGCGCTCTGCTATCGTCGTATCCCCGCGGATCTCCACGACACGGGAATTAACGCTCGCCAACCAATCTTCATGGATCCCCACATTGCGGCCGGCAAAATCCCGGTCATCGTATTTCGATGCCCAGTCGTAAAATTCGCGGAAGAGGCGGCTGCGTACAGGATCGGTGTAAATAATATCGCCGTACCGTTCTATTTCGCGGTTTACGAGGCGCTGCATTCTGACTTCTTTCGGAACATAAAGGAAAGCTATCAGGTCGAACATCGACAGCCACTCTTCCCCCCAGCTGATCAGCGATCCGCCGATAATGTAACTGTCGCTCTTCGAAACGGCCTCTTGCAGCATCCTGCTCCGCGTAGGCGCATCTCTCCGCACTGTGTACGGCACGTCCGAGCGCTCCCAGAAAAAATCATCGGTATCGAAATAAGGAATTTTCAACCTTGCGGAAAGTGCATTTCCCAGCGTGGTAGAGCCCGCACAGGAGGCACCCATAATGTGAATTTTCATAACCAATTATATACAATCGGCTGCAAAGTATTTAAAAAGTTATCCCGAAGGTAAATCGCACGGACCGGGCGGCAGTGGAAGGCGATCAAGGGGTGGTAGGCTGTAAGTAAAAGCGAGCAAAAGTAAAGTCTGTACAAAACCGTCATCTCCGTTCTATATTTTGAAATGGCCACTGTCTAACATTGTCCCGTAGACTCCGACAACAAACTTTCAATGATAGACATTTCCGACAACACCCGCGTACATGCATACAGCCTTGCAGCACTCGCCAGGTACTTTCTCAAACTCGGCACCTTCGGCTTTGGTGGTCCCGTCGCCCTGATCGGCTACATGCACCGCGACCTCGTAGAGCAACGCCAATGGATCACCGAAGAAGAATACCGCGAGGGGCTGGCGCTTGCGCAACTCGCTCCCGGCCCTCTGGCCGCCCAGCTCGGCATTTACCTGGGATATGTGCATTACGGGGTCTGGGGCGCGACGCTTACCGGCCTCGCATTCGTGTTACCATCCTTCGTCATGGTCGTATTGTTAGGAATGGCTTATCAGCAGTTCGGCGGGCTACCCTGGATGCAATCGGTGTTCTACGGTGTCGGCTCGGCGGTGATCGGTATCATCGGGTTGAGTTGTTATAAGCTCACCATCAAATCGGTTAGTAAACTGGAAGCAGCCGCCATTAAAAGCAAGTGGATTTTATGGCTTTTCTTCACGGTAATGGCGGTAGTGACCGCCATTACCGAGCGCGAGGAGGTTTGGCTCTTCATCGCGCTTGGCCTGGGCTACATGGTGATCAAAGCACCACCCAAATGGCTCCAACGAAGTAGTACTCCCCTTTCGGTGTTGCTGCTGGCCGGGACGGGCTTCTGGACCGTCGATCCCGGCAAACTTCTGCAATTGGCCCTGTTCTTCACCGAAGCCGGCGCATTTGTGTTTGGCAGCGGCCTGGCTATTATCCCTTTTCTGCACGCGGGCGTGGTGAACAAGATGGCCTGGCTCAACGAACAGCAGTTCCTGGATTCTGTCGCGGTGGCCATGATTACCCCGGGCCCCGTGGTAATCACCGTCGGGTTCATCGGGTTTCTCGTCTCGGGCTTCGCGGGTGCCGCCGTAGCCGCATTGGGTGTCTTTCTGCCTTGTTTTGTATTTACGGTCCTTCCCGCACCGTACTTCAAAAAAATATCCAAAAACGAAAGCATCAAAGCCTTTGTAGACGGGATCACGGCAAGCGTCGTAGGCGCCTTGGTCGGGTCCGTGTTCGTTATCGGCAGCCGGTCTATTGTGGATGTACCTTCGGCGGTGATTGCGGTGGCAACGGCGCTGGCCTTGATTTATTTGAAAAAGTTACAGGAGCCATACCTTATTCTCATAGCGGCGGTAGTTGGGTTTTGTCTGAAAGAGTACTTATTGTGAGATAATGTAATGCCACAGCCATTGGTGGTAACATTCCAAAATAAAAGCCTATTTACATTATAGATTAAATTGGTTAACAAGTAAAATGCCTAATTTGCGCTGCAAATACCTGTTTTACTTATGTCTGGCTCTACCCAATTACCGGCCTCCGCATGGAAGCTGTATGAAAAAATCCTCTTACGTGCAGCATTGATTTATGCTGTGATCAGCACGATTCCGTTCAACCCCGAGTTTTACCGGCAGGACTTCGATGGCGGCTTTAATGTAAACGACTACCCGTTTCGCTGGCTGGATGTGATTTCACAAAACAAGCCATGGTTTTTCGCAAGCCAGGAGGGGAAAAACTACACCGGCTGGATTATCACCATCCTGCTTTGTCTGGCCGCCGGGTTCGGTTGGAACCTGCTGGACCGCCGGCGTAAGGATTTTGAAAAGCTGTACTACTGGTTTTATGTCGCGGCCCGGTACGGGATCATCCTCCGAATGTCGTGGTTTGCGTGGGCAAAAGTGTTTCCGGTGCAAATGCCGTTTCCCACGATCAGCCAGCTCAATACCAACCTGGGCGACTTCACGCCGGGCAAGCTGTACTGGCTTACCACGGGGGTTTCCCCGTTTTTTGAAGTGTTCGCAGGCATTTTCGAACTGGTAGCAACGGTGTTGCTGCTTTTCCGACGTACTACTACCCTGGGCGCGCTGATGATGGTGGCGATCCTGCTGCCGATCTGGTTTGTGAACATTGGTTACGATGCCGGTGTGGAGCTTACAAGCCTGCATTTGCTCACCTTATCGTTGCTACTGCTCGTCCGTGATAGCCGCAAATTCTACCAGATCCTGATCGAACACCGCGCTGTGGCACTCACATTCGTGCCCGACCTCCATTTCCGCAACGAATGGTCCAATCGCCTCAGGATCGCATTCAAATACGGCTTTATATTCTTTTTCGTGCTGTTCAGGGGTTTTAGCTATGGAAAACTCTACGCAAGCGGGAAGTCGTTCAAACTTCCGCTCGACGACGGGCTGGCCTCCGCCGCCGGTCTGTACAAAGTCGCCGAATTCCGCCTGAACAACCAACTACTGGCACCCTCACCTACCGATTCAGTGCGATGGGAGAATGTGATCTTCGAGAAGTTCAATACCATCAGTATTAAAGTGAACAAGAATTTCCGGCTTGATACGCGCAATGCAGTACGGACGACCGAATACTACGGCAACATCGGCCGCTATTATTATGGGTATAGGGCAGACACGATCAACAAGGTATTCCATCTGCATAACCGCGTCGATACGGCGGCGCATATCACGCTGCATTACGAACAGCCAGTGCCGGGCCGGTACATATTGCGCGGCGTGAACGAGGGCCGCGACTCCCTGTTCGTGGTTTTGAACAAGGTAGAAAAGAAATATCCGCTCGAAGAGAAAAGAAAAACCGACGGGTAGGCTGCACTTACTGCCCCTGCCAAGCCAGATACCGTTTAATTAACCATTTTGTATATGCATTCGCAAAAATTACTTCTCGCGGCGCTGCTGGCCTCAGTCCCTGTCGTCCGCACCACCGCACAGAACATTACACAACAACAGCAACCCTTCGCGGGCACCGTCGGCAAAACGCTCGCCGAATCGAAGGAAGTGTGGACGGACCCGGTAAAGGCGCCCGCGGGCGCTCCCAACGTGGTGTGGGTGCTGCTCGACGACGTCGGTTTCGGGGCCACAAGCACATTCGGCGGGGTAATCCGCACGCCTACTTTCGACAGTCTGGCAAATAACGGCCTGCGTTACACCAACTTCCACACGGCCGCGATATGCGCCCCTACCCGCGCTGCGCTGCTTACGGGCCGCAACCAGCATTCCGTACACGAAGGCGGGTTCTCGCACACGTGGTCGTCGTTCGGCTTCCCTGGCTGGGATGGCCGCATTCCGTCCGACAAAGGTACCATCGCCGAAATCCTGCGCGAAGCCGGCTATAACACTTTCGCGGTGGGGAAATATGGCCTTACGCCCGACCAGGATGCATCCGACGCCGGTCCGTTCGACCGCTGGCCGTCGGGCAAGGGTTTTGATCATTTCTTCGGGTTCCTGGGCTCGCAAACCGACCAGTACAAGCCCGACCTCGTGGAGGACAATGCCCACGTAACGCCGGACGGCCGTCACCTCAACGACCAGATTACCGACAAGGCGATCAGCTTCATCGACCGCCAGAAGAAGGCGGCACCCGACAAGCCTTTCTTCCTCTATTACGCGCCCGGCGCGACCCACGCGCCGCACCAGGTAGCAAAGGAATGGAGCGATCCATACAGAGGCCAGTTTGATGGCGGCTGGGACGAGTTCCGGGAAAAGGTATTTACCCAACAAAAGAAACAAGGGATCATTCCAGCCAATGTGATCCTGCCCGAGCGTAACCCGAACATCCGCGCATGGGCAAGCCTCTCCCCGGACGAGAAGAAACTGTATGCCCGTTTTATGGAGGTTTACGCCGGTTACCTGACTTACACCGACCATGAAGTGGGAAGACTGGTAGCCCATCTCAAGAAGATCAATCAGCTCGACAATACACTGATCCTCGTCGTGATCGGTGACAATGGAGCGAGTAAGGAAGGGGCACTTGGTGGTGTGATCACCAGGTCATCCGCCGCCGCCATTGCCGCGCCGCTCTCGGAAGCCGAGCAGATTAAGAACAACCTGGCGCAGATAGACCTGATCGGAACGCCGGAAGGTACCAACGCTAACTATCCGCTTGGCTGGGCACAAGCTGCCAACACGCCATTCAAATACTGGAAGCAGGATGCGCATTCGGAAGGAGGTACCCGCAACCCGCTGATCGCGTTTTATCCCGAGGGCATCACCGACAAAGGCGGTATCCGCACGCAGTACGGACATGTGATCGATCTGCTGCCGACGACGCTCGAAATAGCGGGGATCAAAGCACCGGAAGTGATCAGGGGTATCAAACAGGACACGATCCAGGGCACATCGCTGGCCTATTCGCTCCACGATGCCCGGGCAGTTTCCCGTCATAAAACGCAGTACTACTATATTTTCGGTTCGCGGTCGATCTACCATGATGGCTGGAAGGCAGGATTTGCCTATAAACCAACCTCGGCAGCTACGGGCAATCTTGTGAGCGCGATCAGCGTGGCCAATCCGGATAACAACGACTGGCAACTTTACAACGTCAACGAGGATTTCAACGAGCGCATCGACCTGGCAAAAAAGAACCCGAAAAAACTGGAAGAGCTGAAAGAGCTCTTTGAAGAACAGGCTAAGAAATACAACATCTACCCCTACATCACCTGGGACGACGTCCTCAAACGTCGCCTGCCGCAACCAACGCAGCAGCAACAGCCTGCCGCCGGCAAATAAGGAGTTTAAATTCATGGGCGGTCCGGGTTACTGGCTAATCCGGACCGCCTGATCCAGTTTATCGGTTCAAGTTGTAACCATCCAAAGGAATGTGGTTGTATTTTAGCAAAAGACAATCCATAATTTCAAATTGAATCCAAAAGAAAAATCACCAAAAAGTAGTTCTGATCATCCGAAACGGCCTCAAAAAGAGGCATTTTTCACGATATTAACAGCTATTACCTTCGCGATGGCGATAGCTCAGGAGCCATTGGTTTATTATTTTACATCAGGACCGGCTGGGGTCATTTTCGCGATACCCTTCCTGGCGATCGGGATAGGATTAACATTCTTTCTGCTTGGGCGCGAATACGCATTGCCGGTAGCAAGCCGTGATAAAACCCGTCAGAAAATAGTGATTGCAACGAGTGTTATCGGCCTGATAGGAATGCTGATTGGCGAAGATGCGATGGCTGAGTTAGACTGGCAGCTCCGCAAAAAATCGCGGATGGAAATCGTCGACCTGATCAAGGCAGGTACCATTAGTCCCAACGTAAATGATCGCCCCAGGGTCTGCCTTTTAAGCTCCGAGAAATATCCCCTGATTTCCAATGGCGGAAATGAAATTCTAATTGAAAGGGACGACAAGGGTAAGCTTTCTGTCGAATTTTTCATCGATAGAGGCTTTCTTGATCACTACTCGGCATTCGTATACAGCGAATCGCCCGAACGGCTTAGAGAATTAGCACAAACCGTTGAAAGGAGCACTTTTAGGTCCCGGAAAATCGACCGAAACTGGTATAAAATGTCGTTTTAGCTGCCAAATAGCTATATGCATTAATGCGGCACAATTTCGCCGCTTATAGCCTCATTCCCAGGCAGTAACCACAAAAAGACCCCTACCAGCGCCAGCAATGCCATATTGGTAATGGTCGCAATGCGGTATGCCGAAATATATGCCGCAACATCCGGCAACGGGCCGAGACTGGAAAAGAAAATACCCCCTATTACCCCGATTCCCAGCGCAATCGCCGTTTGCTGAAAGGTGGAAAAGGTGCCGGAAGCGGCTCCTGCAAGTTCTATGGGAATGTTTTTCAATCCGACGGCCAACAGCGAGGGCAATACCGAACCACAGCCCGTGCCGTAGGCGAAAAGGATTGGATAAAGCAGTTGCCGGTCGACTTCGGGGCCATTCAGGACCACAATGTGTAAAGCCAGCGTCACCACCATAATCACCACCCCTGCCTGCAATACTTTTTTGCCAAACAGCGGGACCAGCCGTAACGAAACCAGCGAAGCGATCACATAACCCACTCCCTGAAACACGAAAAGCATCCCCGTTTCGGCCGAACTGAATCCGAGCCCTGTTTCTAGCAGCATCACGTTGATCAGGAAATAGGAATCCTGAACCATGAAATAAAACAACACGACGGCCATCCCGATGTTAAAATCACGGAAACCGAACAACCGAACGTCCAGCAAGGGCAGGCGGCCTTTCGACCGTTTTTGCTTTTGGTCACCGATAAAAAGTACCAACAAAACACCTCCTGCGACAAGCATTGCGACGCACCACAACGGCCAGTTCAGCTCGCGCCCGCGTATGAGCGGGTATATCAGGCATACGAGCGCCCCCGTGAGCAGCAATACGCCCGAATGATCGAATCCGGTACGCTGCCCACGCCGGTCGGTAGGTAAAAGAAACAACGCCATAGGCATCACCAGCAAGCCAATGGGTAAATTGATGAGAAAAATAAGCCGCCAGCCTTCCAGCAACGCGTGTGTTTCAGGCAGGATACCTCCCAGGAACTGGCCGATCACCGAAGCGCTTCCCGCCACACTCCCGTAAATACCGAAGGCCTTAACCCGCGGCGGACCGCCCGGGAACAGCTCCTGAATGTAGGTAACGCCCTGCGGGATCATCCACGCCGCACTGACACCCTGGAAAAACCGGGCGACATTCAGTTCCCAGGGGGTTTGCGCAAACCCGCATACCGCCGAGGTTAACACAAACAGCAGCATGGCCGCCACGAATACCTTTTTTTTACCAAAATAATCCCCCGCCCTGCCTCCTGTTACCAGGAACGCCGCATAGCCCAGCAGGTAGAGTGCAATCACGAGCTGGATGTCGCTGTCGGTGCCGTGAATGCCCGTTTTAATATGCGGGATCGCCACGTTTACGATGAAAATGTCCATCACAGACAGGAACACGGATGACGAAATAATGGCCAGCAAGAGCCATTTTGAAATTTGTATGTTCATTGCGTTGTTGGATGATCAGGGCGTTCCGAAATGATCGGTCCGCATTCAAATGCAGCCAAAAGTCAGGCGACCAACGCTCGTAATCAAGTAGTTTATAAGACGATACCAGGTATGGCGAACGATACTATTAATGTAGATCAACCGATTACAAATGAAGATTCTGAATCTTTTTCAGAAAAAAATAATCCGATGAACATCGCGCTCGATATCATTGGCGGGAAATGGAAGCTGATGCTCCTGAACAGGATCCGGGAAGAGTGCCCGATGCGCTTCGGTGTGCTGCGCCGCAAGCTTCCCCACATTACGCAGGCGACGCTTACGGCACAGCTGAAACAATTAGAACAGGACGGTATTCTGCTACGCCAGGCCTATGCAGAGTCACCGCCAAGGGTGGAGTACAAGTTAACGGAGATCGGTAAAAGTCTGATCCCCATTATGGATTCACTTTGTGCCTGGGGCAAGGATTACCAGCGGCAAACCCAGCCCCGGTAAGCGACCTCCGGTGACGCATTTATTCTCTGACTACGGTTGCTTTTAACACTTTCTCGGGCGCTTCACGCAAGCTGAGCACCTTGAAAGTCTTCGCGTCCGCATTCACACGGGTGAATGCATATGCGCAAGAGCCAGCGAGGACGATGAACAATGCGTCGATAAAGAAAATGTCGAAAGCACCCTGCTGCCAGGTGTTCCAGATCCACAGACCGGTCGAAATGCCGTTGGCAATGGGTACGCCCAGGCAAAGAACAGCGGAAAGGATCAAGGTATGGCGGTTCATCCGCGGTAAGCTGCGAAGGATCATCAGATAAACACCCAGCACGAGCCAGCTATAAAAATACGTCCGGTAGATCACCGCCTGATCGACGTGAGCGAGCATTTTTACCATGATAAAGGTAAATGCCGTTACCGGAAGCATGCTCAGGCAAGCCGCCAGAAAGAAGTTGCTCGCCCAGAAATTGAACCGGCGTTTGCGAAGTTCGGTAGCGACCTTGTCGCGTGCCACGAGCCATATCATAATGCCCGAAATAATCACCGCACAGCCCATCAGCCCCAGCAGGAAGAACACGATCCGCAGTGGCTTCCCGCCGAAATCCCCGAAATGCAGGTGGTACACGAGGCTTTTCACTCCGTCGATATAGTTTCCGTCGGTATTGGGCGACTTTTGTTCCAGTACTTTTCCACTGGCGATGTTGACCGTCGCAAATCCCGATCCGGCGAAGTTGGTCTCGGCGTTCGGTTTCGCTTCCAGGCTTACCTGCATGCTCTCGTCCATGTAATTGCGGATGTAAATGCGCGATATCTTGGCGTCTTTCCACTCTTTCTGCCATTTCCCCACAAATGCGTCCATGTCGAAGGTGCCGGTCATCGGCTTGTAGGTGTAATCCACCTTAATGGTCTTGTTATATTGCAGGCTTTCGTACAGCTTGTCGGAGTCGCCGTTGTAGAGCAGGTTGGCAAATGGAACCAGCAGCACATAATTCACGATCAGCACCACGCCTGTCACTGCAAATACCAGCTGGAAAGGGAAACCAATCACACCCAAAACGGTGTGCATGTCGGTCCAGACGGTCTTCCATTTGCTCATCGGCCTGAACAGGAAGAAATTGGATTTAATCTTATCCCAATGCAGCAGCAAGCCGGTAATCAGCGCGAACAGGAAGAGAAATGCAACGATACCCGCCACCAGGTAGCCAAACGGCGTGCCGATATTGATGCCGACCTGGTTGAGCTGCGCCAGGAAATGCAGGCGGTATAAGAATTCGGCCATATCGTAGCTGTCGGAATAATCGCCGGCCGTTTTGTCCGCAAAATGGTAACGGAAATAAGCCGCATCGTCGTCCTGGCTTCTTCCCCGTCCCCTTTTCCTTCCTTCCTTCGCGGGCTTTGGCTTGGGTTTGCTGATGGTCGTGTCCTGCGAGGCCGTAATGTCCACGTACGTCCCCTGGCCCTGGCGCAGCAGGTAAAAATTGAAATTACGGCCCCTGAGGTTATAATGCTGCGAAAGCGAATCGAGCAGGTGGTTGTACGGCGGGTCAAACTGGTGCCCTACTTCCGACCTCCCTTTTTGCCAGGCAGCAATATCATCTTTAAAGAAAGAAAAAGACCCCGCGAAAAATATGACATACAACAACGCGGCAATGATGATCCCGCTGATGGTATGGGTGTGAAAATAGATGTTGTACTTCCTATGATCCATGGTTGAGGTTGAATTTCAGTAGATAAGGCAACGCAAACACGACAGTCAGGAGAATATAAAGCCCCCACACACGCCAGACGTTCGTGGCGATGAATGCATAAAGCAGCAGGAAAGCCCAAAGGAGATAGCCCGTAAAACAGGCAGTGATAACGACATTTTCCTTGGGCAGAAAAGCCGCAAAAAACAAATGCAGGCTCATCATAACGGCATATCCGCCGATGCTGCCGGCAAGGATTTTGCTCAGTCGCAGCCAGGGGGATTTGGTTAGGTATTTCTTATTGGCAGGCATAAAATCAGTTGATAACAAGTTCGAGCGTCACCGCACACAGGTAAAGTATCCCAACTCCCGCCGACCCGAAGTAGCGAAACGGAAAAAACAGCACGGACACCGAGCCCGCCATCATCAGGATCACCACTGCTGCAAACAACCCGCTTCCAGTTCCCAGCAAACTGATGCATAGCATGGTCGCGATTAAAAACAATGCGCCTGCCGCAAGCCGGCTATAAAGAGGATTAGTGGCCATACGGGCCATTACGACATCTTTATCGGGCCAGGAAAGGCGTGTGGAGGTGTTCATCCAGAACATGAACCCGAGGAAAAAGAGTAGACAGATGGTACTGAACATAGGTTAACGGAAATGGTGTGAAATCAGCACGATACCAGCTCGGTTTGTAAGTGATTTCGGGAAATTATTTATAATTAGTTTAATTAAGAACATTCAAATATAGTATGAAAAGCTTTAAAATGACGATAGCAGGCAAAATCATCGCAAAAAAGATATATGCGGTTACTTTTATTATCACTTCACTTATAGAAACCTATGATCTATGTTATTTTGAGAATACATCGGTTCGAAGGAATTTTGTAGCCGGAAATAGCACATTGATCAAATGGAATACAGAACACTAGGAAATACCGACCTCGAACTATCAGCAATCACTTACGGCGCATTTGCGATCGGCGGCACGATGTGGGGCGGAAATGAGAAAAAAGATTCGATCGAAGCGATTCATGCGTCGATCGACCATGGAGTCACCTCGCTGGATACGGCACCATTTTACGGTTTCGGGCTAAGTGAGGAGCTGATTGCCGAAGCGTTGAAAGGCAGAGACCGCACCAAGGTGCAGATCCTCACCAAGTTCGGACTCGTGTGGGACGGCAGCAACCACGGAAAAGGGATGCATTTTTTTGATATCGAAGACAATGGCCAAAACCTTGCGGTTTATAAATACTCCTCGAAGGCGAATATCATTAAAGAAGTGGAAGAGAGCCTCAAAAGGCTCAATACCGACTACATCGACCTGTTACAGCAGCACTGGCCGGACATTACCACGCCGATCGACGAGACGATGGAAGCCATGGAAACGCTCATTCAGCAAGGAAAAATCCGTGCGGCGGGCGTCTCCAATCATGGCTTGCCATTGCTGAAAGATGCGTCCAAAACGTTCGTTCCGGCCTCCAACCAGGTGGCTTACAGCATGCTGAACCGCGCGATCGAGGCTGAGCTCGTACCTTACACGGTGGCAAACAACATCGGGATTATCGCGTATAGTCCCATGGAAAGAGGGTTGCTGTCCGGCAAGTATTTCCGGAACGAAACCCTGAAAAGCGACGACCATCGGAATGGCTATTTCGACCAGTTCGACCTCGGCAAAGTGCAGGCGCTGCTCGAAAAGCTTTCGCCCGTTGCCGAAGAAAAGAATGCCTCGCTCGCTCAGCTCGTACTGCGCTGGACCACGCTTCAAAAGGGCATTACCGTCGTGCTGGCCGGTGCGCGTAATGCAGAACAGGCCATTTCCAATGCGCAGGCAATGAATATCGTACTGACAGGGGAAGAATTGCAGGCTGTAAGTTGTATGCTGTAAGCCATAAGCTGTAAGCTATAAGCGTGCCTACGGCTTACAGCTTATAGCTTATACCTACCCTCATCACACGCGCAGCGTCCCGCGGAAGCCTCTCGCGGCATAGTACGATTCGGCGCCGTTGTGGTAATAGAAAACGGTGTCGTACCGGCGATCGCAGAAGACCGCGCCGCCGAGCTTGCGGATATCAGCCGGGGTTTTGACCCAGCTCGATGTTTTGAGATCGAATTTCCCGAGCGTCTGCAAATGGCGGTACCCTTCTTCGTCGAGGATTTCGATACCGATTTCAGCGGCTATGTCCAATGCGGTGTTTTCCGGCTTATGCTCCTTCCTGAAATTCCACGCATCGCGGTCGTAGCAGAGGCTCCTGCGGCCTTTGGGGCTTTCGGCCACGCAATCGCAGAAAATATATTCATTCGTTTTTTTGTCGAAACCGATCACGTCCGGTTCGCCGCCCGTAAGCTCCATCTGGTCGAGTGACCACAACTTTTCGCTTTTGGCATTCAATCTCGCCTCCACATCGGCCCATTTGATGCCTTCGTGGCGGCTTTTATGTTTTTCAAAACGTGCTTTTAATGTCTTAAACAGTTCGTCGCGGCCTTCTGCCGACAGTTCTTTTTTATCAATGGCCATAATGCGTCTTCGTTTAATTTATTCACTAAAAAATGCTAGTCGTTCAAACCTTTGCCATTCAGGATCCGCTCGATATTTTTCTCGATGCGGAGCTGGCGGGTCTGGGATTGCTTTGAGGCAGTGAAATAGATGATATATGCCCGCTGCCGTCCGGGTGTCAATGCATTGAAAGCTTTTTTCAATGCGGGTATTTCGTCGAAAGTCTCCTGTAATTCAGGCGGTACCGGTAATGACTTGTCAATCGCCACCTTCAAACCCGATTGCTCGGCTTGCACTGCTTCGCGGATGTAGGCTTTAAGCACCGGTTTCAATGCCCTAACATCCTCGGCGGTGGCAAAGCGGATCTGGCGTCCAACCTTCGTGTTTTCACCGGTCTTGATCAGGACGTTTTCGGGGTCGCTCAACAGGTAACCCTTCATGAACAATATCGCACAATAGGCCTTAAACCCTTGAATAACCACAATATTGGTTCCTTCGAACGAATAGCAAGGCTTGCCCCATTTAAAATCCTCCGTCAGCCCGCAGTCCAGCGCGATGGTCCGCAATTCTTCTATTACTTCCCGCCATTGCCCGGCCTGGACTACATATGCATCGACTTTGGTATTCATGATCAAGTGCTTTTAGATTTGAACAGGGATCAATTTTCTGCTTGCCGGCCGGAAATACCAGGATATCACCGTCAGCACGAGCAGCAAAAGCGGCGGCGCCACTTCACCGATCGGATCGCCGAGCGCCATGTGGGAGACAATCGCCCCCGACATGCAAAAGAAGAACCCTGCGTACGCCCATTCTTTCAGAAGTGGGAATTTAGGAATAAGTACTGCTACTACACCCAAAATTTTCCAGACGCCGATGATCGTCAGCAGGTATGCGGGATAGCCCAGGCGCGCGAACATAGCTGCCTCTTCCTGCACTTTCATGAGCTGTACAATGCCGGTAGAAGCCATTCCGAGGGCGAGCCAGGCGGTAAAAATCCAGTAAATGATTCTGTTTCTCTTTTCCATGGTGGTTTATATTAATTGTTTGACAACTTCTTCCAACCGGTTGTGCGCCATATTGATACCCTTCGCAAAAGGCAGTTTCAGCATGGCCTCACGGTCGGCCGGTGATTTATACACAATCTGCATGGTGAGCTTGCTGGTGTCTTCGGTAAGCTTTTCGAACACAAGAAATTCGAGCTGTACGGGAAAGGGCGTATTTTCCATTTGAAACGTACGCGTGATCTTTTGCTCCGGCACGAATTCATGGATGACGCCGTTCATCCTCAATACCACGTTGCCCTGCGGGTCGGACGTTTCATACTGCCAGCTGCCGTGGGGTTTGCTTTCGAGTACCACCACTTTGGTGTTCATCCACTGCTCCACAATCTCCGGCTCTACATAGGCCTTGAAGAGCAAATCCAGCGGCAGATCAAACTCCCGGGTGATCACCAGGTCCTGGCGGCCGTCCTCGGCATTGATTTTCGTTTTCTTTTCCATGTGCTGCTACTTTTTGGATTGATAATTTTTCATAATGGATTCCAGCTTGTTGAACCGGTCATCCCACATTTGCCGGAAAGGCTCGATGAAGTCGGCGATCTCTTTCATTTTGTTGGGATTTAAGTGATAGTAAATTTCCCGGCCGGTCTGCTCCTGTTTCAGCAATTCGCATTCGGTCAGAATCTGCAAATGCTTGGAAACCGTGGGCCTGGCGGTGTCGAAGTTCGAGGCGATCGCTCCCGCCGTCAGGGATTGCGACGCCAGTAATAGCAGGATCGCCCTTCTGGTCGGGTCTGCTATGGCTTGAAAAACATCTCGTCTCAGGTTCATTGCGTAGTTATTTGACTACAAATCTATATGTAGCCACTTAACTACGCAAATTTTTTAGGTTTTTTTTTGAAAAATTTATAGTTAAATGGCTTTTTGTAAGCGTATTGGCCTTTTCAACTAATTCCGGAAAACATGACGCGCCGCTATTTCCTTCTGTTTGCATTGCTTTGGACCGGCATCGTCGCGCAGGCGGCACAGCCGGTCAATATCATATTCATTATTGGTGACGATATTAGCTGGGACGATATCGGCGCTTACGGCAACGGCAAAGTGAAGACGCCGAACCTGAACAGGCTCGCGCGGGAAGGCATCAAATTCACCAACATGTTTCTCACAGCCAGCTCGTGCAGTCCCAGCCGTACGAGCATTCTCACGGGCCGGTACCCGCACAATACCGGTGCCGCCGAGCTGCATTCGCCGCTTCCGGCGCATTTGAAGTACTTCCCCGAACTCCTGAAACAGAAAGGATATTACACGGCGTTAGCCGGCAAATGGCACGAAGGTCCCAACACACGGCGCGCTTACGATACATTGCTCGTGAACCAGGTGCAGAATGGGGAAGGCGGTGAATTACAATGGGTTAATCTTCTAAAATCCAGACCTCAAAACAAACCGTTCTTCTTCTGGCTTTCTCCTTACGATGCGCACCGGCCATGGTCGGCCTCGACGAACGGCCCGCAGCACGATCCCACGCGCGACGTGGAGGTACCGCCGACGCTCGTGGATACGCGCGAGACGCGGGAGGATCTGGTGGCGTATTACAATGAAATAGCCAGGCTGGACCATTACATAGGGGTACTTGAAAAAGAACTTGCCGCGCAGGGGCTTTCAGAGAATACCCTCATCATTTTCACCACAGACAACGGCCGGCCTTTCCCCGGAAGTAAAACGCGGCTGACGGATGCGGGCATTAAAGCGCCGTTCCTCGTGAAATGGCCGGCGGGAATCGGGGCTGGACAAACCTGCCAGAGCCTGATCAGCGCGGTGGATATTGCCCCCACACTACTGGCTCTGGCAGGTGTCGACGCCGGGCCTACGTTCCAGGGCAAAAGCTTCGCACAATTATTTAAAAAACCTGACCAGGAGTTCAGAAAATACGTTTTTGCCGAACACAACTGGCACGATTACGAGGCTTATGAGCGCGCTGTTCGCACGAAGGATTTTTTATATATTATCAATAAAAGGCCGAAACTCGACAATGGCGGCCCGATCGACGCTAACCAAAGCCCGTCTGCCAAAGCATTGAAAGCCGCGCGGACAACGGGGAAGCTAAGTCCATTACAGGAAGATGCATTGAAGGTACCGCGGCCTTCGGAAGAGTTCTTCGACAATTTCAAAGACCCCGCACAAGTTGGGAACCTGCTTGGGAACCACGCCTATACCCGACAAATCCAGGCACTCAAAAAGGTCCTTGCACAATGGCAGAACGACACCGGCGACACCGTCCCTGAACACCTCACCCCCGACTGGTACGACCGCCAAACCGGCGAACCACTCCCCGCAAAGAACCAACGCGGCGAAATGCCCGGCGCCGCCAAACACGCCGAGCGGATAAATGGGAAGGGGCCGTTTTGATGGCCATGGAGGTTATTTCAAAAGCACCAGTTCCACTGCGCGAATATCGGCGAATTGGCCTCCTTTGACCTCCGTAGCCAGTAATTTCAACTCGCCTCTGCCCTTTTCCAGCCTGATTTCGCCGACTTTCAGTGTACGAAACTCCTTTTCATAAGATTCTGCGGTCCTTTTCACGCGGTCGGGGCTTGGGATTAGTGGCGGGTCAAATACTTCGGGGATCCTGCCGGAAATTTGGCTCCTGTTCAGGACTAACTTGAATGCATCACCCGCGTCGGCACTGGTGTAACGCACATTTACCTGGTACTTTCCGCTGGTATGGACATTCACATGCCAGCTCACATAGGAGGCGGTATCCGACCAATTTGCGATCCACGAAGAATTGGGAGCGGAAGCACTGTACGAAAGAGTACCATTGGGCGATTTGTGCAAAACGGCATCCTGGGAAGGTAATACCGTCCTTGGAAATTGGCTATAACCAACCGGCAGCCCGCGCGAAGAATCTATATTTTTATAAATATCCCTATACCAGGCATCGAATGCCATGCGGAGACTGTCGGCTAACGCAGGGTGCCTGGAGGCGATATCGCGTTGCTGCGTCGGGTCGGCTGCGAGATCGTACAGTGCGTTGTTCTGATAGACGTAATGCCCTTTTCTAACGCTATTATTTTTATTGATGGATAAAAAAAGCAGGCGGTCCGGCAGTTCCGCTGCTTTCGTCAACGCGGGTTGGAGGCTGATACCGTCGTGCGGTTTGCCGGTCTTTTTCATAGGTATGCCTGTCAGATCAATCAAGGTAGGAAGCAGATCGATGTATGCCGCATTACCATTCACCACTTTTCCTGCGGGAATCACGCCCGGCCAGCGAATGAGGAAAGGGACACGCACGCTACCCTCGCCGGCAGTGCCTTTCCTGCCCTTCATATCTCCGTTCCACCGCCAGGAATTAGGCCCGTTGTCGCTGAGGTAAATGACGATGGTATTGTTCGCGAGGTTCAGATCTTCGAGTTTTTGAAGGATCCGTCCTACATTGTCGTCGATGTTTTCGGTCATCGCCAGTGCCGCAATCGTCGTTTCTTCGTCCTCCTCGCCCTTGTTCTGACTGAACTGCCGGATCCCACGCGCCTTCACTCTGTTGTAATATTCATCGGGCACCTGGAAAGGCGAATGCGGCGTATTGTAAGGGATATAGCACAAAAAAGCTTTATTGGCTTTCTTACTATTTTCAATAAAATCAATGGCCTTCGTCGTCAGATCATCCGCAATGTAGCCGGTGCTTTTTGCCGGTTCGCCATTATGATCGACGGTTGTATTGAAATAATTGGCATAATGCCCGCTGAGCATTCCGTAAAACTCTTCGAATCCACGGCCGTTGGGATGGTAGGGATATTGGCTACCATTGTGCCATTTACCGAAGCACCCCGTAGCGTAGCCGTCCTTTTTGAGCAGATCGGCCAGCGTAACCTCATCCAGGTTCATAAATTCCCGCGAATTGGACACGCCCCATACGCCCGTGCGGTAGTGGTAACGCCCGGTGAGCAGGCCCGCACGCGTGGGAGCACATAGCGGCGAGACGTAAAACCTTGCAAACTGCGCCCCCTCCTTCCCGATCCGATCGATATTTGGCGTGCGGACGTTGGCATTGCCATTGATACTCAAATCGCCCCAACCCTGATCGTCGGCCAGGATGAGAACAACATTTGGCCGCACTTGCGCGTCGGCTTTTTCATTCCGGAACCATATCGTGCACAGTACCAAAAGGATCGTGCGGAGGAAGCGTGTGGCTTTCATTTTCAAAACCTATTTCTTGAAATACCTGTCCTGCGTATACTTCGGCTGAAACTTATCCATTGTTCGCTCAGCCTTCGTGGGGTCGTATTGCAGCGGAAGAATCGTTTTTGCCGTGTAAGCGACGGTGTCACCGGTTTGCTGCTGCCATTGGATCAGCAGTTTTTTCAAACTTTCCTCTTTCTGGCGGTATTCGGCTTTGCCCGACAGGTTTTCCGTTTCCAGCGGGTCTTTTTTGAGGTTGAAAAGCTGGGTGTAATCGCGGTTCGGATAACGGATCAGCTTCCATTCGTCGTCCCGCACCGCCCTAATCAGGTTCCGGTAGGCCGTAAAACTGCTTTTCCGAACGCCTTTGGATTTCCCGCTGATCACTTCCGAGAGGTTTTGGCCGTCGACCACCTCAGGTTTGGGGAGCCCGGTGACCGATGCCAGCGTCGGAAAAATGTCGTAGAGGTACACCAGTGCGCTGGATACCTGGCTTTTTGGAATACCCGGCCCGGTGATGATGAAAGGTACTTTCATGCTGTGTTCGTACAGGCTTTGCTTGCCCAGCAGTCCGTGGCTGCCCACTGCCAGTCCGTTGTCCGCGGCGTAAACGATGATCGTGTTATCGTAAAGCCCTTTCTCCTTCAATGACCGGATAATGTCGCCCACGCGGGCATCGAGGTGACTGATCAGACCATAGTAGTCGGACAATGTGGCTTTGACAATCTCCGGCGTACGCGGCCAGGGAGCGAGGTTTTCGTCGCGAACCTGGGCCTCACCATAATCGAATGGGTGCACAGGCTTGAAATTGCCGGGCAATGGAATGTCCTTTTCGGAGTATTTGCCGATGTAGTCCTCACGCGGCGAACGCGGATCATGCGGCGCCGTGTAGGCAATGTAGCAGAAGAACGGGTTAGCCTTTTTGCCTTTCGCGTATTCATCAAGATAAGAAAGCGCCGCTTCGGTGAAAATGTCGGTTGAGAAGCCTTTGACTACCGGCTCGCCGAGTTTACCATTGTTCAAATCCCGCACAGGCACCTGGAAATGGTCGCTCATGCCACCCAGCATGACCGCCTTACCTTTCTGAAACGAGGCTTCGAAGGTTTGGCCGCCATTGTGCCATTTGCCGGTACCGAAAGTTTCATACCCGTTTTCCGCGAAATGCTGAGGCATCGTATGCACGCCGTCGAGCACATCATAGACTTGAAACAGGCTCTTCCCGCTCATGAGCATTGCACGGCTGGGCGCACAGATAGCTCCGTGATGCCCGCCCATAACGTAGCAGTTCGCAAACCGCGTACCTGACTTCGCCAACTGGTCGATATTCGGGGTTTTCACCACGGTATTACCGGCTATCCCCAATGCATCGGCACGCTGATCGTCGGCGAAAATGAACAGGATATTGGGTTTGGCGGCAGGCTTGGGAGCAGGCTGCTTTTCGGGCAAATATTGAAGGAACAATGGCGCGGCCAGCAAAACGGCCCACAACCAGCGCAGACTTGCAAAGCGTTTCAAAGCGGGTTTAGTTATGGTTTAATACAAACAAAAGGTTCGGCGCTAATTTACATACTTATCCCACCATTTTACTTGGCTTTACCATCCCGCAAACAGAAGTTTAGGGCATTCTACCACCAATGCACCATGCATAGCAAAAAGCCGGTGCCCGTGCCCATAATGGGTTTGAGTGCCGGCTTATATGCGTGCCATTCTTTTCTTACTTACCAAGAGCAGCCAGAATCGCCTGGCCGACAGCCTTGGCCGACTGTGGATTTTGACCGGTGATCAACCGCTGATCGGTTACCACGTGTGTTTGCCAGTTACCCGATTTCTCGAATTTCGCCCCGCGTTCAATCAGCCGCGATTCAAGTGCGAAAGGCACCACTTTTTCCATTCCTACCGCCGCCTCTTCTTCATTGGTGAATGCATTGACTTTCTTGCCATTAACGAGGTAACTACCATCGGCGAGTTTGATATTGACCAACCCGGCCGGGCCATGGCACACGGCCGCGACCACACCGTTTTTTGCATAAATTTCAGATGCTATGGCCGCGATCTTTGCGTCGTCGGCGAAGTCCCACATAGCCCCGTGACCTCCCGCGTAGAAAATCGCCTGGTAATCCTCCGGCTTCACTGCCTCCGGGATAAGCGTGTTCTCCACCTTTTGGCGGGCTTCCGCATTGTCCCAGAACTTCTTGTTAACCGGGTCCGTCAGGTCGAAACCGTCTACCGGCGCCTTACCGCCTTTCGGGCTCACAAAATCGACCTCATAACCTGCGTCGCTCAGCACTTCCCAGGGATGGGACACTTCACCGAGATAATATCCGGTGGGCTCCCCGGTGCTGCCTTTTGTATCGTGGCTCGTTACCACGAAGAGAATTTTCTTTTCCATTTTTTGTCCTGTCTGAGCCATCGCGTCACTGCTAGAACTGATCACAGAAGCCGCGAGAGCGAGTTTTACCAAAGCATTTGCCATGTTTTCCTGAATTGTTTTGACAATGCAAAATTGCCACCCGCACCCGGGAAGCGACAGGAAGAAGGTCACAACTTTGGTGTGATGTAGATCACATCAGGCCGACAGCCGGCTGAGCGTCTCGCGAGACACGCCCAGGTAAGAGGCCAGCACCGTTTTGGGCAGGCGCTGTGCCAACGAAGGATACATTTGCAGCAATTCGTGATAGCGCTCGGCGACGCTCTGGTTCATAAAAGACAGAATGCGCCGTTGCAGGGCAATATAGCCGGCATTCGATTTTTTCCTAAAGAAATGCTCGATCCGGTGCAGGTCGCTGCAAAGCTTTTCCCGGTTCGCCAGCGACAGGCAAAGCACCTCCACATCTTCCACGCAGGTAATATCGAGTGTGGCGTCGGTTTGGTTGAAGTACGCCTGGTAGTCGGATATCCACCAATCCTCCATCGCCAGTTGAAGAATATGCTCTTTCCCCTGCTCATTGACAAACGACGATTTCAACAAGCCTTTCACAACAAAAAAGTCATGGGTTACCGGCGAGCCCTGCTGCACGAGGAATTGATGTTTCCTGAATTTACGGCTGGTAAAATGCGAGCTGACGTACGCAAACTCCTCCGGTGTAAGCGATACCAGCTTGCCAAAATGGGTTTTGAGTTCCTCAAACATGATTTGCATATCAATCCATAAAATGCACGGATGGCAATTCTACGAATTTATGCCTGAAATAAGTCAGTGCACGCCGCCGAAGTTTTGCACGAGACTTCCGTAGGGCGCTTTTTTATGGAGATAAGGTTCGGGCGACAGTCGTGCGGCGCAGCCGAGATAAGTGTAAGCCGGGTTCATCAGATTACTTCGGTGCGGCGGTGAAGCCATCCATTGCTCGACGACAAACCTGGCATATGCGGCATAGGTAAATGGCCTGCAAAGTTTATGATCACTTTCATTTAAGAATTCATATTGATTCGAACGACGGTCCCATCGCGCAATCATAAAATCACCGCTGACCAGTGTTTGGTATTTGCCGATGTTTTCAGCAACCCTTCTAAATCTTTTGGTATACAATTCCACCCGCCGCTGCGCCGTGCGTTCGTAAGGGCTGTAAGGGTTGGTATGGTTGAAAAACATACGATACACCATCGACGTGGCATGCCCCGACGACGCCAGATATAAACCAGGGTCATATTCAAATGGCTGCAAACCATATTTTCTTCTCGCTTCATTACTGGCGTGAAAAACGGCCGCATCCAGAAAAAGCGTATCGGGATTCTGCAACGGAATCAGCTCATTGCATTTGGCTAATGCAAAAAAACGATTGTCATCCACTGCATAATACTGGTTTCTATGCAGGTCGATTCCTAAATGCGAATACAAATAGAGTGCAAAAACAATAAGGGTTTCCATGGCATTGCAAAATGAATTCAATCATTTAGAACAATAGGTATGAAAAATAATAATAAAATAATATCTAAAAAATTTTGCGGTGCAATAATGGCTTCGCTGACTGCATTATTAAAAACCACTTTAGAATATGTCAACGAAAATCGGTCTGCTGTTTGCCTGGCTGCTGCTTTACCTCAACGTTCACGGGCAGGTGCAGGCAATTGAGCAGCAATTTACTGTCGCCCAGGACGGAAGCGGCGATTTCAGGACAATCCAGGAGGCCGTGAATGCCGTGCGCGACCATTCGCAGATCAGGGCCACCATTCGGGTTAAAAACGGGACCTACCGCGAAAAGCTCGTGATCCCCGCCTGGAAAAAGAACATTACGCTCATCGGTGAAAGCGCCGAGCATACCATCATTACCCATAACGACTTTTCGGGCAAGGATTTCCCCCAGCGCGATTTTACCGGCAACACCAAATTCACTACCTATACCTCCTATACGGTGCTCGTGCAGGCCAGCGACTGCACCCTGCAAAACCTGACCATCGAAAATACCGCCGGACGCGTGGGGCAGGCCGTGGCGCTGGCTACCGAGGGCGACCGCATCGACGTTTACAATTGCCGTATCCTGGGTAACCAGGACACGCTGTATACCTCCAAGGACGGCAGGAATTTTTATAAGGATTGCCTCATTACCGGCACTACCGACTTCATTTTCGGAGAGGCCACGGCCATTTTCCAGCATTGCACCATCCAAAGCCTCACCAACTCGTACATTACCGCCGCTTCCACCACCCGTGAGCAGGCCTACGGCTATGTTTTTCTGAACTGTAAACTGACCGCCAACGAGGAAGCGACCAAAGTATACCTCGGTCGCCCGTGGCGGCCATTTGCCAAAACCGTTTTTATCGATACGGAAATGGGCGGGCACATCGTGAAGGAAGGTTGGGACCCATGGAAGGGCGACAATATGTTCCCCGAAAAGGAGAAAACGGCATTCTACGCCGAATACAACAGCACCGGCCCCGGCGCAAATGCCAATGCCCGGGTGGCGTGGTCGAAGCAGCTCACAAAGGAAGAGCGGGAAAAGTACACGATCGAAAATATCCTTTCGGGCTGGGTTCCGGGGAAAAAATTGCGTTTGCAACCTTCGGGCATACCGGACACGAGCTTTTCGGTGAAAGGCGCTTACCGGCACGAGATCGTGCGCCATCCGAACATCCGCATTGCGGACTCCACCATGCCGGCCACGGTCCAGGTCGTGAAGAATGTCGCCTACCGCACGACGCCCGGCGGGAAAAAGCTCTTGCTGGATATCTACAAACCTAAAAAAAGCAGAAAAACGCTGTTACCAGCTGTGCTGATGGTACATGGCGGCGGCTGGCGCTCAGGCGACCGCACGCATAACAACACCCTCACACGCAAGCTCGCAGGCAAGGGATACATTTGCATCACAGCCGATTACAGCCTTTCCACCCACGCCCTCTACCCTGCCGCCGTGCACGACCTCAAAGCCGCGGTGCGTTGGATACGGTCACACGCCAGCGACTATGGCGTCGATACGTCGCGCATTGCTATTCTGGGCTTCTCGGCCGGGGGCGAACTTGCGGCGTTTGTCGGGGCGACCAATGGGCTGTCCAAATTTGAAGGCATAACCGGTCAGAACGAGGGATCGAGCACGGTCCAGGCTGTGATCGATATTGATGGCACGCTGGCATTCATTCACCCTGAATCCGGAGAAGGCGACGATTCGAGGTCAATTTCCGCGGCTACCTACTGGTTTGGCTATCCCAAAGCCGAGCGGCCCGACCTCTGGAACGAGGCCGCCCCGCTTGCGCACGTAAGCGCCAAAACGCCGCCATTTCTGTTTATCAACAGCTCGGTGGACCGTATGCATGCCGGAAGAACGGATTTTATCCAAAAACTGAATGCATTCGGCACATACAGCGAAGTCAGGACGTTCTCCGACGCGCCGCACACTTTTATGTTCTTCGATCCGTGGTTTGAACCAACGCTCGCTACCGTCTCGGCATTTTTGACAAAGGTTTTATCGGACGGCAAACGCTCCGCGTACCGCTAAGCAGGCCGCATTAAGGCCGCGCCAGTTTCAGGATCTTCCCTGTGCCGTGGTTACAGATATAAAGCTCCTGGGATTGGTCGGTGCCGAAGGCGGATATTTGGCCTACGCCTTCGGCAATAATGCTGTTATGAACCGCTTTGCCATTTTGGGTTTCCAGCGCGAAAAGCCTCCCGCTCACGTAATCGCCGAATACATATTTGCCCGCGAGCGACGGCACCGCCTTACCGCGGTAAACAAACCCGCCCGTGATCGAATGCTCACCGTCAGCTTGGGGCAGGTCCAGCACAGGGTCGATCAGCCCTTCGGCATTGCAATCGCGCTTGGGATTATAGCAGTCGATACTCTCCTTTAACCGCCAGCCATAATTGCCCCCCCTGACGATGATATTGATCTCTTCCCGTTTATTCTGCCCTACATCCCCGGCCCAAAGCGTGTTGGTAGCATCATCGAAGCTGATCCGCCACGGGTTCCGCAGGCCATAGGCATAGATTTCCTCCTTGAATCCCTCCTTGTTGCCCGCAAACGGATTATCGGCCGGGATTCCGTAGTTCCCTTTGGTTTTGCTGTCCACATCCACGCGCAGGATTTTGCCGAGCCAGGCGCTTTTGTTCTGGCCGTTATTGCTCGGGTCGCCCCAGCTGCCGCCGTCGCCGGTAGAAATGTAGAGGTAACCATCTTTACCGAACTTCACCGCTCCGCCATTGTGGTTATCAAAAGGCTGATCAAACGTAAAAAGCACTGTCGCACTCGCCGGGTCCGTCTGGTTGGGATCGCTGGCGCTCACTTTGTAACGTACAATGGCCGTTTCGAGCTTGCCGGATACTTTCGTCGTGTAATTCAGGAAGAAATAACCGTTGTTTTTATAATCAGGATGAAAAGCGAGGCCCAGCAATCCTGCCTCACCGCCGTAGCTCACCAGCTTTTTAATATCCAGAAATACCTTTGCAGACGAGGCTTCCGCCGCATTTTCGAAGACGCGGATTGTGCCTTCCTGTTCCAGCACAAAAAGCCGGTTGGTACCGTCATTCGAATGCGTAAGATCAACAGGATAGTCAAAATGCAGCTTTGGAAAAGCTTCCACCACCCTTACAACCGCCACCGTACCAGGCCCGTGCGGTTTCGAAGCATTGCAGACAGTTAAAAGAGCGAGCCCCACGAGGCCCTTTATGACGAAACGTTTCATGGCAAATCGGGTTTTGGGGTTAAAAACAGCAGCCAATTTCCTGCCCGATTACAAGTCAAATGCATGTCAGATTTACTTCCCATTGCGGCCAAACGGCGTAATCATCGCGTTTTAGTATTTAAACTTTCAAAAAGTTTTGAAAGTTTAAATACATTACTACCTTTGAAACATGGAACTCGAAGACGCGAAACGGAAATTTATCGAATCATGGGGCAAATTAGGCTCTGAATGGGGCATTAACCGCACCATGGCGCAGGTCCATGCCTTATTGCTGATCTCTCCCGCCCCGCTTACAACCGAGGAAATCATGGAAACGCTCAGCATTTCGCGCGGCAATGCCAACATGACCCTCCGCGACCTGATCGGCTGGGGACTGATTGAAAAGCAGCACAAGCCGGGCGAGCGGAAGGAGTATTTCTTTGCCGACAAGGACGTTTGGAATATCGCCAAACAGGTGGCGAAAGAACGCCGCAAACGCGAATTGGAGCCGGTTATCAAGGTGCTCGACGAGCTGTCGAAAGTTACCGGTGACGCCAATGATCCTGAGTTCAGCACGTTCAACAAGTCGGTTACGGACATTAATAAGCTGGCCAAGAACGTCGACAAAACCCTTGAAACCATGTTGGGTGCGGAAGAGAGCTGGTTTTGGGGTGGTATTTTCAAATTGTTCAAGTAATATTTTTTTGAATCAAACTTTCAATTTTTTCTGAAAATTCAAAATATACTATACAAATGAAAACGCTACATAACCACGTCATTTTGTACGACGCCGAGTGCCCGATGTGCAACCTCTATACGGGCGCTTTTGTGCGCAATGGCTTGCTGGATACCCACGGCCGCGAGGCCTATCAGCAATATTCCGGCGCCGCCTGCCCCAATCTCGACTGGCAACGCGCCGTCAACGAAATAGCGCTTGTAAACCAGGACACCGGGGAAATCACTTACGGCGTAGAAAGCCTGTTGAAAGTTTGCGGAAACGCCCTGCCGCTCCTCGCGCCATTGTTCCGCTGGAAACCGTTTCTATGGATCGCCACAAAAGCCTACGCATTCATTTCCTACAACCGCCGTGTGATCATCCCGGCGGCGGCTTCCGACAATCAGTTCGGGTATCAGCCATCTTTCAATTTGAAATATCGCATTGCATGGATAACACTGAGTTGGATCGTTACTTCGCTCGTGCTGGCCACCTATCCCTCGTTAATCGGTGGAAACGTCACCGGCGAGATGTTTATACGAGAGTTTACGATCTGCGCCGGGCATATTATGGTCCAGAGCTTTGTCCTGACACGCTGTCAAAAGGGTAAAATGTGGGACTATCTCGGTAATATGGCGACCCTCTCGCTGGCAGGTTCACTGGCTCTTTTTTTGATCACCATTATCTGTATGAGATTCAATATTAGTTGGTACATTGGATGGACGGGCGTCTTTCTCATCCCTATTCTGATGATCCGGGAGCACGTGCGGCGATCCAGGCTGCTTGGAATAGGTTACTGGCCCACCGTTACGTGGATTTTGTATCGGGTTCTTGTTTTCATCATCTTACTCCTCAGCATACTATGAAATACGACAAAGTAGTGCTCGCAGGAGGAAATGGCTACCTGGGCCAGGTTTTACAGGAATACTACAAACCGCTTACCCGGGAGCTGATCGTCCTGAGCAGAAAACCCGCACCTCAAACCGAAAATATTAAGACCATCGTTTGGGATGCCCGGACAGCAGGAGAATGGGCAGATTGCCTCAACCATGCGGACATGCTCATTAACCTTTGCGGGAAGAATGTAAACTGCCGTTACACCCTTGAAAACCAAACCGAAATAATCAGCTCCCGGGTCGGCCCGACCACGCTGCTTGCCCATGTAATCCAATCTCTTGCGGTTCCTCCCCGACTTTGGATCAACGTCACATCTGCGACCATTTACCGTCACGCCGAAGACCGTCCGCAAGACGAAGAAACCGGCGAAATAGGTTATGGTTTCTCGATTGATGTATGTAAGAAATGGGAAGACGCATTCTTTCAAAGCCCAACCCCGCGAACCAGGAAAGTTGCTTTAAGGATGGGGATCGTTTTCGGCAAGCGCGACGGGGCATTTCCTCGCCTG
>Ga0065165_1000954_pt1 | contig 36409 bp, 39 predicted proteins | sample AraplaMF_Cvi_mMF_FD_63813 | JGI IMG/M metagenome (GOLD analysis project Ga0065165, IMG submission 63813) | Arabidopsis root microbial communities from the University of North Carolina, USA - plate scrape MF_Cvi_mMF (version 2) (version 3) | ecosystem: Host-associated > Plants > Roots >... | reverse complement strand
CGCAGCGAATCCAGCACGCGCGGATCGAACTCCGGCAGCTCGTCGAGGAACAGCACGCCCTGATGCGCCAGCGAGATCTCGCCGGGTTTTGCGCGCATGCCGCCGCCGGTGAGCGCGGCCATGCTGGCGGAATGATGCGGCGAGCGGAACGGCCGCTGCGCGGTCAGCGCGCCGCCTTTGATCTCGCCCGCGACGGACGCGATCATCGAGACCTCGAGCAATTCGCCCGGCGACAGCGGCGGCAGGATCGAGGGCAGGCGCGCAGCCAGCATCGATTTGCCGGCGCCGGGCGCGCCGATCATCAGGATATGGTGGACAATTAAATTACTAATTGTTAATAATTGCAGATGGTTATAGCTCATCCATCTGCCCGCCCGAAAGCCTTCTCCTACGTCCGAATGTCCACCGACCTTCAGCTGAAGGGCGATAGCCTTCGCCGTCAACGTGAAGCCTCACGGAAATACGCCGAACGGCACGGCTTGGAGTTGGTCGAGGACGATCGTTGGCATGACATCGGTGTCTCGGCCTACTCCGGCAAAAATATCGCATCGGGAAGGTTCGGGGAGTTCCTGGAGGCTGTTCGGGCGGGCGAGATCGAGAGGGGCTCGTACCTGCTTCTCGAATCGTTTGACCGGATGAGCCGGCAGGAGCCGATGGTCGCCCTGAAGCCGTTCATGGAGATCGTCGAGGCAGGCTTGATTCTGGTCACTCTGGACGATGAGCGCGTCTTCACGGGCAAGATCAGTTTTGAGGATCTAATTATTTCGATCGCCAAGATGAGCCGGGCGAACGAGGAGTCATCCCGAAAGAGCGATCGTCTGTCACAAGCCTGGAAGGCAAAACGGGCCGTCATCGGTCAGAAGAAGCTGACCGCAAGGTGTCCAAGCTGGTTGCGCCTGACTCCGGACCGGATGGGTTTTGAGGTAGTAGAGGACCGTGCTGCCGTGGTCCGCCGGATTTTCGATGAGGCTGCATCAGGACTCGGGACGTTCACGATCGTTCGACGCCTGAACGAAGAAAGCGTCCCGACCTTCACCGGCAAAGGCGGATGGCAGAATTCGACCGTCAATAAAATTTTGAGTGGCGCAGCGGTGGTTGGGACATTCCAGCCCAATCGCATGGAGGGCGGAAAGCGGACGCCAGACGGTGAGCCCATCCGCAACTACTTCCCGCGGATTGTGACACAGGCCGTGTTCGAGGCAGCACAGCGCGGCCGGCTCGAGCGAAAGACAAAGCCTGAGTCTGGCCGAAAGGGTAGCGGTGGACCCAAGGGTAAGCATTTCACCAATCTGTTTTCGAAGCTGGCGGTCTGTGACTACTGCGGAAAGCCAATGCATTATCAAAACAAAGGTACGCGCCCCAAGGGGCAGTCATACCTCGTGTGCTCGAATGCGCTGCGCAATATCGGATGCGAAATGACCGGCCGCTGGCGCTATGACCAGTTCGAATCGACGTTCTTGTCCTTCGTCGAACAACTTGATTTGGCATCGCTCGTCTCGTCGAGTGAGCATTCGTCAAAGCGCAATGAGCTAGCGTTTCACCTTGATGCTGCCGTGGGTAAAGTGAGACTGTTGGAGGACGAGCAGCGCAAGGCTTACGAGATCGGCCTGAAGATGGCGGATTTTGATAGCGCATTCATCGCCGAACGGATCAGAAAAGCAGAACTGGAGCTTGTCGCAGCGAAGACGCAGGAGAAGCAACTCCGCCACGAGATTTCGGTGCTCGACCAGACGGCATTGACATATTATCGGCACCCCGACCAGGTTGCGGGGTTGATTGAGCGCGTGCGTGCCGACAGAGGTGGGGATGTCTACAAGCTCCGCGCCCAGATAGCATCGAGGCTGCAATCGTTGATCAGCGAACTTCGCCTGACGGTTGACCCTGACACTCAGCGCTTTGAGGTGTTTTTCAGAAATGGCCAGGGCATGACTGTGTTCGTCGATCCAGCAGAACCAGCGAAGTTCATCCAGAAGGTTAGCGGGAAGGCACCGGATTTCGAGGTGCTCTCCACTGATGGGGCCATTGTCCAACTGCCGGCCGACGAACCAGCTCTGGACGGGAAATAAAGATTCCCAAACAGGTCACTCAGCGATCTTATACTCTCCCGTCGTGAACTTCGTGGGTCGGGGGTGGGTTGATCACCTCAATACCCAACTCGTAGTTTATAGAAATGCAGGAGGAATTTATGGGCTTGTCCGATATCACGGACCGCCAGTCTATTCTTGATGCCATTGCCGAGTTCGATCATTTGAGGCGTCATGCATTTTTGACAAAGTATGGATTCGGCCGATCTAAGTCCTATTGGCTAATCCACAACGGAAAACGGTACGACTCAAAAGCAATTGTTGGCGCAGCGCACGGTAATGCGCGACCGGACCTGGGGCCATTGAAGGCCGCGGACTTCGCGGGCGGTGAAGCCTCTGTTCAAAGTAAGCTCGAACAGCTGGGTTTTACGGTCGAGGTCAATGGCGGGATAGAGGGCCTTGAGCGAACTTCGACACAACTAACGCCAGGATCGGTCTACACCCGCGACGATTTACGGGATTTATTTGAGATCACAGACGCCACGTTAAACACGGGCGTATTTCGGCCGAAGGGCACGACATCGATCTGGCTGTTTGTTACCAGAGAGAAAACAGCGGACCGAACCCAATACCGTGATCGTCTCGAAGGCGATAAGCTCTATTGGCAAGGTCAGACGTCCGGTCGCACCGACGGTCTGATCATCGAGCATCAAGCCCGCGGGCTTGAAATCCTCGTCTTCTTTCGAGAGCGAAAATACGAGCACCCCGGTGCTGGATTTAAGTTTCTCGGGCCGTTTGTGTATGTCAGCCACACCGGTAGCGGACCAGCAAGCTTTGTGCTGGAACGTCAGAGCCTTGCAAAGGTTTCTGCAGAAGCGGCAGACGGCGACGAGTTCGATCCATCAAGTATCGAAGATGCTCGAAGCCGACTCTCGCGTACGATCACGCAGCGCCGCGGTCAGCAAGCCTTCCGTAATGCTCTAATGGCTGCCTATGAAGGTCACTGCGCAGTTACCGACTGCTCGGTCCGCGACGTGCTGGAGGCTGCCCACATCTACCCTTACCGTGGACCGGATACGAACAAGGTGGCGAACGGCCTCTTGCTGCGGGCCGACTTACACACGCTATTCGATTGCGGACTTATAGCTGTCGACGAAGTAACGATGGCTTTGATCATTGCCCCACAGTTACGGAGTAGCGAGTACGGCGCCTTGCATGGTCGCGTCTTGCGAAAGCCATCCAACCCGGCACATTGCCCCAGCAAAGATGCGCTGGTCCAACATCGAAAATCTTCGGGATTGTGACACAGCTTGATGCTGGCTCCTGCGAATGAACCGGTTCGTCTGCACAACAGTAATCCGATTGATCCGCATTTCGCTTTGGACGGAAGCGGATCTGGACTTGTTGATATCTAGCGCGCCCGTCAAGCGAAAATCACTCGAATGAAACAGCCGTCCGGCTCAAGCTGCCGCGCTGCAACTAAGACGTTTTTATATATTGCGACGTGCAAGATAGTGGGAGTACACTCTTGCAACTAGTGGGAGCGACTTTATCGATGGATTGGAAGACGTTTGTTTCAAGCATGACGAGCTTCCTCGCGTGGCCAATCGTCGTGTCGATACTCGCGATCACGTTTCGAGACGAAATACGGTCTATTTTCAAGCGAGCCAAGAAGCTTGGGAATGGAGTACTCCAGATCGAGCTTGCTGACGAGATCGACAAAGCTCGAGATCAAGCGGAGAAAGTACAAGCTGAGCAAAGCGTCCCGACCCTTTCAACTCAGCCGTTGGATCAGGCAACAGTAGAGCTAGCCAAATCCTCGCCACCCTTGGCTGTGTTGCAATCGTTCAAAGAAGTCGAGGCGGTCCTGTTGGCAATACGGGCGCTCTTGCCCGACAATAAGCCGCATCGAAATCTAAATGAGGTGCTCGCGTATCTGAGATCGCATGAGATGATCACAGAGAGCGTCGTGGCGCTGTTTCAACGACTCCGAAAAACGACAAAGGCCGTATCGCACGCTGCGGAAAATACTCTTACGCAGGGTGAGACCTACGAGCTTATCGGTCAATCCCGCCTGCTGACGGACGTATTCAAAGCGGTCCAGTCAAAGCTTCAGGTGAAGTCTTCCTGATCGAACTCTTCCCTGTCGCTCCAGCGTCAAAAGCAATGAGGCTTCTATGAGAGCGGTTCACTATTTTCCAAGATATTCCCAACGGGAAAATTTCGAAACTAACAATACTCTGCTGCTGCTCCATAGGCTTTACGAATACAATCGCTTCAGGTTTGAAAAGCTGATGGCGGCTGTTATTCCTCAAGCGAGTGGTGAACTCGACAATCCTCTCTCCCTCGGTCTTCAGATCAAACAGCAAGTGTCGACTGGGAAAAGTGTAGTCGACGGATATTTGTACCAGGATAGTCTAAAGATCGTTATTGAAACTAAGCGCAGTGCAAGCGGCTTTTACGCTGATCAACTCATCCGCCATCTGGATGCCTTCAAATCAACTACCGGCGGCTTTATGTTGCTGCTGAGTCCCGAGCAGCTCGAGCTACGAACGCAGGCATGGAGTGATCTAATATCAGCAGCACTCGATAAGAATGTCTCAGTCATTCCTATTACCTTTCACGATCTAATCGCCGCAGTGCGTGATTGTCTGAATGACTTTGATGAGCAGATGATCACCATGTTGATTGATTATGAAGTGTTCTGCAGCGAACAGGGATTGCTCCCCGTCGACCGATGGACGTTGTTTATGCCGCCGTGCGGCAGGTCACGAGAGATAAATGTCAAGGAGAGGCTTTATTTCTGCCCAGACAGTTGGTCGCGCCGTAAAGCAAAATATCTGGGCGTGTACTATGACAAAGCCGTTCGCCACGTCGGAATCATCTCTAAGGTGGTGGAGTGCGAGATTCGCGATGGCTCCGTTGTTGGTGAAACTGTTCAGCTAACCGAAGACGAGAAGGCCAGAATCGTCCGCGCGGCTCAATTGGGCCTTGAGCAGGAAGGTTGGGACCTTACCACTGGTACTCAGTTTTTCTTATGTAGCGAAATGGCAAACACAACGTTTCTGAAATCGAGTCCCGGAGGAATTCAGGGGCACCGATATTTCGACTTACGAGAGTTTCTGCCCGAAGGCGTACCTACGGAGCTTGCGTCGTTGGCCGAACGAATTAGCGGCCTGAGCTGGGCTTAACGCTTACCATATCCTTGCCCTGAACTTTGGTTGGTGCTGCCTTGTCTCTATACTTCGTGAAGCCCGTCGTATGGAATACAAGGGGTTATCTACGCCCTTCGGGCGCTAAGTTTGGGAGCGGCTACCCGGCAGAGACGGGTTTTGGCGTCGAGGAATGGAACAACTCTCCTCGCCTTACCCTTGCAGATGGGGGTGAGTTGAAGCACGTTTTTCACACGGAAGGCTTTGGGAATCAGCCGTTAGATGAAGCCGCCGGTGAGGTATTCGTCTTCATGGTAGCTAGTCACTTGGGAAAGCAATACCTGGTGGCGATAGCCGGACGAACGACATCTCTTTTTACCAACCGTAGGGAGCGTCACCGGCTTTTTGACAAGATCAAGGAACGCTCGCACTTCCCAAAGGAAGCTTGGGAGCTTTCAACAGTAAGAAAAGCTCATGGCAACAACTACACCAAGCTGCTTTCCAGGTGGAAGAAGGAGCGCGATTGGTTCGTCACGTGGATATGCCCGGCCGATCACTATTTGGGATTATCGCAACGAGTCGAGCTGAAGGCCCAAGAAATAACGGGGCGTCGGAGGCTGGTAAGTATGTATGGTGCTTACCAGGAGATAGATCGGTTACAAGCTGTTCGAATACTTGATCGCATTCCCGAAGGGGAAGATCAGTACATCTTAGCAAACCTTAAAGATGCCTGCGGCCACGCCAATACCGATATCGTCACCGACCTGAGAGGACTTGACCTCAAATCACGGGTGAAGCCTACGACCCGGCTGGCCTTGATAGATGCCCGCTTAGGGCAAGGAAGCTTTCGCCGACAATTGGAATATCTTTGGGGCGGCAAGTGCGTTGTCACCGGCTGTAGCGTACCGGAACTGCTGCGCGCCTCACACGTAAAGCCGTGGCGGTCATCTTCGAACAAGGAACGGCTTGATCCTAAGAACGGATTATTGCTTACCGCTCATCTGGACGCATTGTTCGACTCCGGCCTCATTACGTTCGATGACAACGGTGTCATTGTCCGTTCATCGCGGCTGTCCGACGATGGAGATCCAAGGCTGCATCTCGACTGCGGAATCAGCGCTCCCTTGCCAAACGAAACGAAGGAGTATCTCAGGCATCATCGAGAAAAGGTATTTCGACGATAAGCGCATATATCCGAAAGCGTATCGCCATTCCTGGGAAGAGTGACGACCAAGGTTAAGAGCATAGGATGCCGTGGCCAGATTTTTCGGAGCTGTCCTTTGGATACAGCTTCCTTCGGGAATTCGAGAGAGCGTATTCACCGGGCGGAATTTTTCCCGCCGCTCCCGATTTCATAAGTCAGGCTGATGAAGCATCCCTCGGCTACGATGTTGAGGCAGCCCTGGAAGGGTCAGCACCGGTCTTCTTCCAGTTCAAGAGATCGTTTGTACTGACAATAAGATCGGCAAAAGAAGTCCAATGTGGCGACTTCACCGAATGCCCGCTCTTTCGAATGCATCTGCGAGAAAAAAACAGTTTCAGCCAACATCGTGCATTGTCCCACTTGGAATCTTCAGGCAGTTCGGTCTTCTACGTTACGAGCCAAATAGCGAGCAGCGAAGATCTATCCAGTTGTTACGTAAACAATTCCGTGGTCGATCTGGCATCTGCTCTCTTTTCTCCGAGCGAAATCTCGTTGCCGAATTATTCAGAGCCCCACCATGTGACCTTTCGGGCGAACGAGCCTTTCGCGGTGCTTTATTCAGAAGAGGGAGCTCGTTTTGAGAGAAGAAGCGGGAAGACCAGGGCTACGATACAGAACGCTCTTGATCCAAGCCGGCGATCAGCCTCAGCCAACCGAGAGCACCTTGCTAGCTTAGAACAGTCTCTAATGTCTTCCGCTGACCCCTTCGCAGCTCGGTTGGCAAGCCGCTTCTCCCATGTTGCTATTAGAGCATCGATCCTGGCGTTCCTTGTACTGGACGCTCAAATGACCCTCTATCGCGGACAATGACTAAATCCGGGAGGGGCCACCTCGGATGGATCGCGATAGATAGTTCTTGACCGTCTGCGGATAGAATTTCCGTCCGGTAATGGTCAGAATTCCCGCCTGGTTCAGGTGCCGCGCAATCTCACTGTAAGATCGCTGCAATAAATCCGCATCCAGTTTTTGCCTGAGCTGAGATGCAAACTCGTCAGCTGCCTTGCGATTCTTCGCGGCCAAATTCCTTCCGTTTGATCCGAGAATTTTGCCTCTACGTTTTGCTTCGGCCAATGCTGCCTTCGTTCGCTCGGAGATCAACCGGCGTTCTTCTTGTGCCAGCGCTGCAAAGATATGCAGTTGGAAATCGGTCGCATTGGGCATTTCAGCGCAAACTAGGCCGATGCCCTGTTCAAGAATGCTGGCGATGAAGCTGACCCGACGAGAAAACCGATCGAGGCGGGCGATTACGATCTTCGCGTTCTCGCGCTTGGCCAATTGTATCGCCCGTTGCAATTCCACACGCGAATCGTCCTTTCCTGATTGTACGTCGCAGAATTCTGCAATTAGTACACCGGAGTCAGCTACAAAGTCTGAAATCTTGCGGCGTTGAGCGGCAAGACCGAGTCCAGACTTGCCCTGACGTTCGGTAGAGACGCGGCAGTACGCGATGAAGTTTCGCATGACCAACTCCAAAGAGTTGACCGGCATCCTGCGATCTGGGAACCAAGACAACAGTTGAGCTTAGCTGGCTGCGCGTTCGTGTAGGCTCAACAAGGGTTAAGAAGGGAAGCACTTTCATAAGCCTAGGGCTCTCGTCTAGCACGCGCTCTACATCGTCGTCTCCTTTGCAATGGTTGTGTGGAGTCCAGATGGAAGCGGCAGGCTGGCCTTGCAAAGGAAAGTCCCTGATAACAGGGGGCTCTGCTTTTAATGCGACGAGCAGCTACCTGTTTGACACATGAACATCGCGGCTCGACGCCGAATCGGCCGTCCAGTGGTACAATCCATCGAGCTGAAGAGATCATTTAATACATTGCAGCGGGCGCTTTGATCTATGGATTTTCAAACTTACGCCAACTCCAAGCGGGCCGACTATGCGGCGTTAGCCGATGTCGTCGCGTCGATTCTTAAGGCGGCGATCGCCGCACATCCGTTTCCGTTTCGATTACAGCCCGTGCAGACGCGGGCTAAGGACCCAGGGTCTCTCAAGAAGAAGCTCGAGGAACGGGGCAAGCTAGAGACAATGACATTGGCGGAGGAAATAAAGGACCTCGCCGGGTGTCGCCTGACCTTCTATTCGAATTCAGATGTCACGCGCTTCCAGCAAAGTGGAATTATCACCGACAACTTCGACGTCGATTGGAACCGCACGAAGATTCATCACCCCGTGCCGGGCGATGGTGATCCAAAGAACCTCTTTATTTCCGACAACTTTGTTGTCTCGCTGAACGAGAACCGGACAAAGCTCCCAGAGTACGCGCGTTTTTCGGGCCTTGCCTGCGAGGTACAAGTCCAGACGACGCTGAATCACACGTGGTCCGAAATGGTCCACGATATTCTCTACAAGAAGCCCAAACTGGACGGCTTCGGCGGGAAGCTCTTCGAGGCGATAGAGAAGCGCTTCGAAACGATCATGAAGACGTATCTGCTTCCTGCTGGCTATGAATTCCAGAAAGCGCTCGGCGACTACGACCGCTTGATAAGCGGTAAGGAGTTGTTTGAAGGAGGTGCGTTGAAAGCGTTGGTGCGTTGCAACGACAACAACGCGCGGCTGGAACTTCTTGAGCGCTTCCGCGACTATGTGCTGCCCAATTATGATGATCACGCAAGCGTCTATCCCGAGATTAAGGACAGTATCGTCGCAGCGATTCAGGCAGCTCGTCTCACGAAACCGCGACAAATCGAGACGCCAGGCGGCAATTTTCCGGGCGCGAACGCGGCACGCGTCGTGAAGGCCGGCTGTGAGATACTAGAGCAGATCCGATACGTCTCGATTGAAGGGACGTTTGACGCGATATGCGAAGTATTCCCTGGCGCCCTGGACGATGATGAACGCAAGCACCTTTTCGATCTCGTCCATCGCCTCGCGGGCCAGGAAATGGCGGTTTGGAAGCAGGCTGGGCCGGCCGTGCAGATAGCGCTGGTGCGGAAGGTCCGCGACTTTGCCGGGGATCACGTACCGGTCTTGCCAGTTCTGCTTAAGGTACTCGAGGATGCGTTGAGTACCGAAGTGCACGGTACAACGAGCACTCACAACACCATGACATTTCATCGTGGATCAGTCGTCGCCAGCGATGCGCTACGCGCGGTCCGTGGGGAAACGATAGATATTCTCTGTAAATTCTATCGCGCAGCCGCCTCGATCGATGAGAAAACGCAGATCAAGCGGGCTCTCTTTGCTGCCGCGGTAATGCCGATGTCGTCGAACTATTCAAACGAGTTGCTTGCTGATGTGCTCAACGACAGCGCTCGCGTCGCGGATTTCTTGGCTGAAGTTGCCGCGACCGACGATTACGAGATCATTCAGAGTATCCAGCGCAAGTTGCTGTTTCTGCACCGCCGGAACAAAGGAGTTCACGTAGCGAAGGACATCGACGCCGCCGTTCTCAAAGCCGCTGTGCGGTTGGATCAGAGTATTCGGGCCTTCCGCATGCGTGTTGAGACGAATGCCGGATTTGCGATCTACAATGTCTTGGTGGGCTTTGAGTGTGTGTTCCCGCCGATGTGGGAATGGGATGGCTTGCGCTATGAAGAGGAACGGACGTATCGGAGCAATCGAATAAGCGAGCTGGTCGCTGAAGTTACCGAGCAGAATGCGGATGATTGGTTCAAGATCATCGATCGCTGCGCGCGGACGAGGTCAGATGATTTGGCGACGTTCCCAAGTTTCGGGGAGTTTCTCCGGCAGCTCGGCCGCGAGAAACCCTCAATTATGCTCGGGTTCATCGACAAAGTAGAGAAGCCACTGACCGGTTTTCTCGGCGTCATGCTGTCGGGCGTGGCCGAGAGCAGCCAATCCGCCGCGCTTGATGAGCGAGTAGAGAGGTGGCTTGCCGAGGATCAGTATCTCTTAGAGATCGCGCATTCCCTTAGATTTGTTCCCGGATTCGATGGCGCCAAGGTAAAGCGGCTGCTGGAAGCCGGTATCAGGCTCGATAGGGAAGGTGTGGTCGTACAAGTGCTGGAGACAGCGTTTCGTCGATACAAGGACGGAGCGAAGTCTCTGATCGAGGAGGTCCTCTTGCCCGGTATCGAGTATTTCACGCAAAAGAAGGATTCCCGATGGGTCAACCTTGCGTGGTTCGTGCCGGCAGAGGAGTCATTCGTGCGCGATCTGACTGATGCGGGGGTCGAGATAGTATTCCGGAACCTTTTATATGCCCCCAGCATCGATACGCACGCGGAATTCATTCTCATCCAGATTGCTAATAGTCGTGCGACGCGCGTGTTCGATTTCTTTGAAGAACGGCTGAAATTGTCTGCGAGGCCCGACTTAGAACGCGGGTATGAGGCGATACCCTACGAATTCTATGAATTAAAAAAGTGCTTTCAGGGGATCATCGACCACGCGGTCGATGTCGTCCGTCGCCTCTTCGTGAGTGGCGACTACATGTTTCCGTATACCGGCGGCCGCCTCATGTCTGCAGCGTTCCCCGCATTTTCGGACGAACTCGGCCGCAAGCTGATGTCGCTTGTGACCACCGGAACGCACGAGGACCTTGAATTCACGATCAGCGTCCTCTCCGCCTATGACGGCGAGTCGTTTGTCCAACCGTTATGCAAGGAAGCCATCCGGCGCCTTCCCGTAGACGACGATCTGCGCAACAGCGTTACCTTGGTGCTGGATGCGACGGGGGTCGTCAGCGGAGAGTTCGGCTTGGTGGAGGCCTACAAGAGCAAGCGTGATGCGCTTTCACCGTGGCTTTCTGACCCGGATGAGAGCGTGCGATCGTTCGCCAAGGATTATATAGCGAGTCTCGATCGCCAAATTGCAGCTGAGCAGCGTCGCAGCGAAGAGGAGCTGGAGATGCGGAAGCGGCGATACGAGGATCCGCCGAAGAACGATGGAAATAGTTGAGAAACGCGTATCACACCTGGACAGCCTTCGATGTCCCGCAGGAGTATCGAAAACTGAGGCACGGCTATATTCGTTCGGCCTCGTGCGGGGGAGCTTACCCGGGTCGTTCGATCTCAATTGGACTTGCTGCTGCGCGAGACGTTAGAAGCCCTCGTTTGGCAGCGCAGGCAGAGCCAGGGAGATTCGTCTGAGCTCATCGATTTGAAACTGCATGTCCATGAGCTGCTGGAATTGCGTGAACAACGCTTGATTTGTGAGGTCGAGCTGCGGTGTTATTTGCACCATCGGAGCGGCATGGAACCAGCCGCAGATGGCTCCCCACGGGATTTCCATGAGGCTGTGTAGGAGATATCCGAGCCCGTACGCGGCAATCCCAATCGAGCTAAGCAGTTGAATGATCTGCTGGAAAACTAGGGCCATCGCGGAGTACCCCGTCAGTGATCAGGACGGCCATAGTGTACTCTGATTCGTCCGGAGCGGCTTTGTGGATAGCGGGGATAGCTGGCTGTGAAGCGGCCTTCCACTCGTTTAGCGTCTGCGCTCCGTCATGGGCGGATCATGCGCATTCCGTTATGCGGGGGAGCGTATCCGAGAAGCGTCAGAACGCCCGTGTACGCAATTACAAATCTCTAGCTGTGAACAGTTCGGGGCTGTAGTCGCCGGCCTCTAGTCGCTTCTCATGCTCGGCTTGCAGGGTGTGCCCCGCATCAATGAGATATAGCAGCTCAATGGCGCCGTGCAGGCGCACGCTGTGTTTGAATGATGTCGTGGTATCGAGATACGGCCCGGCGATGCTGTTTAATATCTGAGTGAAGCAATCCAGCGCGTCATTCACTTGCTTGATCTCGACGGCCGGCAGCGGCGTCGCAGTCGTGCCGAGAGCTAAGCCGAGATCGCGATGCGCGATATGACGGTTGCGCCACTCCCGAGCGAACTTGGTCTTGTCCTTCGCTTCTAAGCATAAGGCCTCGATCTTGCTATTCAACGCCGCGTCCGGGATCAGTTCTGGAAGATTAAGGAGTGTCAGGTTCGTACGGCCGAGGACGACGGAGCGATCAGTCAAGCGGGCGATGTGCATCATCAGCCCTTCCCACAGTGAGTCTTGCACCATGCGGAAGAAGTGTCCGGCAGATCGGTTCATCAGATCGATGCGGCTCTTCTTGGTTCCGAAAAGCTCAATAAACTCCGACCAGGTGATGTTCAGTTGAGCGATCTCTTGCCATAGCTCGGCATACTGCGCTCCGAGCTTGTCACCCATGGCCTTGATGTACTGCTCTTTAGCTTCCGCTGCTGTCTGGTCGACCATTACTTTCCCTTTTTACGCGGCGCAGGCGGCGGAGAGATCAGCGCTTCCGTGGACAAAATTAGTTCGCGGCCGTACTTCCGGGCTGCGGTCTTGACGCTTTCCTTGGTGACGGCGAATGCGAAGTAGGCGGCGTGGATCGCTGCTACGATGAACACGAGCGTAGTGCGGTTTGTGAGGTCAGCCCCCATGTCCAGCGGCACGCGATACCAAAGCAGCCAGGCGCAGGTCAAAACTACGATCAGGTTCAACCCGAGGGCCACCCACTTCAAGCCGTACTGATTGCGCCGGAAGCCGTAACCGACGTTCTCACCAAACACCAACGGGAATTTCTTCGCGTCGCGCGTGTGTGCGCGCAGCCATGTCCCGCAAGCTTCATAGAATACATCGGCCACAGCTTGATTTGCCGATTCTTGCCGTGACGATGGGACTGGCTGATTGATCTTGGCGGCGATGAAGGTGCGGTACCGGTCTTTCGTGGTGTGCTCGATTGTCTTATCCGACCGGCGGAACTTCGTGACCGAAGGCTTGCCGCCCATTTCCGCGTAGATCTTCGGTTCAACATACACGCCGAGTTTGCGGGCGAAATCGGCCAAAGCGAACAGCAACACGAGCAACGTGGTCGTCGCGATAATGTTCGACAGGTGAAGGTGCTGCCATGAGATCAACAAGGCAAGCGCCGCAAGTGCGGGCGCACTGCCCAAGATGGCCGGGAAAAGCCGCGCACGGAGGCTATATGCGTCAAGGAGTTTGAAAAAATTCATCACACTTCCACCTTCTCCGCGAAGGGTTCAGGGGCGGACACAACCCAGCCTGGCCGGAGTTCTCGGCCATGGAAGTGCGTCTTCGTTTCATCGCGCGTGGCGTGGACCGGATAACCTCGCCGCTGGAAGGCGTTCTTCACCTGCCCGCGCGGGTATTCCGATTTGTCTCTCCCAACTGAGACGAACGCAGTGCCTTGCCTATACCCATTTGTAACCTTCGGTCCCAACAGCCGATCCAGCACTGACGGCGTAACATTCCGACGGCTACCGTGGTGCGGCACCTGGACGAAGTTCGGTGGCTGCGTCACTCCCATTCTGTCGAGATAGTCTGCTGCTTCGTTCAAGCCAGCGGGCCCGACATCACCAGTGAGAAGGATGCGCTGGCCGTCAATGACGCCGTACTGAATCACGCTCGTCTCGTTGGAGGCGGATGTGGGGTCAGGATTGTCAGACAGCGTTTCAATGTCCCAAGTCTCATCGAGCCAGCGCCTCGCAGCATCGGCGAGGCTCTTCAGCAAGTCGCCAATTTTCGCTGTTGCGTCCGCGCGGTAAGAAGTCGGAGTCTTGTCGAGGTCGGGCAGGAGGTCGATGTAACGCTGACGTGATGGCGCCAGCACTGTGAAGGGGCCGACCACGTCGCCCTGAAAGACATCATGGATTTCGGTGCCCTGCTTGACCGCAAGTCGCTCCAGATCGACGAGGTACGGATGCATCTCCCGAATTTTGCCGATGAGCCCCTCGAGGGTGTAATTGCCGTGCATGTGTGGGAGAACGTCGGCCGCGTACAGCCAGGGCCGGTTCATCCAAAGGTGCTTCACTTCGAAGCGTTCCATGACACCGATCAGCCCCATCGCATGATCATTGTCAGCGTGCGACAGAACCATGTTGTTGATGAAGTAGTCCGCGCCGTAATGCGTCTCGATATGCCTGATGATGGTATCTGCGGTGTCGGTGTAACCGCCATCGATGACGTGCAGGTAGTAACCATCGCGATCGTTGCCGTGACGAACGCAGATGGCGTCGCCGTTACTGTTGCCCACGGGCAGGAAGTCGATTTCATACATCCCGGTACTCCTTATGGGTTTGGAACTCGTAGTTCCGCGCTGCTCATGCCGATCTCGACTCGGCTCTCGAATATGGATACTTTTCATACGCATCCTTCCGGGTGTGTCAATAAACTATTCGAATGAAAAGTATCCGCATGAGCAACAAGACGTCATGGAGTGCAAGGCAACGCCTTGAATTTATTGAGTTTCGATTGTTTTGGGAGGGCGAAATAAATCGCCAAGAGGTCACTGACCGATTTGGTATCTCAATACCGCAGGCATCTGCGGACCTGGGTGCATACCGAACGCTAGCCCCGGAAAACATCGAATACAGCACGACAAAGAAGCGCTACGTGGCGACGGGGAATTTCTCACCGCAACTCACCGTACCGAACGCTGAACGCTATCTCGCGCAGCTCCGGGCGATCTCAGACGGGGTAATCACCACGCTTGACACATTTATGGAAACAACCCCAGATGTTGCTGCAATGCCGATCCCATCTAGGCTTGTTGATCCCATTATCCTACGCGCATTGCTTCGAGCTATAAAATCTCAGCGATCGATGAAGATAGAATATCAGTCGTTGAACGAAAGTCGCCCGGAGCCAATGTGGAGAGAAATCACCCCTCACGCATTTGGTTGGGACGGTTTACGCTGGCATGTTCGCGCATTCTGCCATTTAGAGTTCTCCTTTAAAGACTTCGTCATCCCGCGCTTCTTGAGTGTCGGCCCGGAAGGTGCACCTGCCAAGTCTGGATTGGACGATGAAGATTGGAATACCCACTTTGATGTTGTGCTAGTGCCCAATCCCCGACTTTCCTTGGCTCAAAAGCATACTATCGAGCGTGAGTACGGCATGTCTGATGGAAAGGCCATTGTGAAGGTCAGGCGTGCGATGCTCTACTACTTCAACAAGCGATTAAGACTGGATGTTGCAGAACGACAAGATCGGCCAAAAGAAACTCCAGTTATTGTACAGAATCGCAACGCTTACGATCGAGAATTGAAAGCCGTTTCATATTAGATCCAAGCGCTACATTGTGTCTGAGCTGCTCGCCAGACGGCAGCTGCAACGATTCCCAAAAAGGTTGTCAACACTTGTCGATGATCCGTTCATCAACAGATGGGAACTCCAACTCGCGCCGTCTACGCGCCGTGCGCGAGCACGAAATACTCAGGGTAGCTGCCACCCTAGTCTCCAGCCGACCGGAAGCAGCTGAAGAAGCGCGACGAGAAGTCTTAAAATGGGTCGAAAAGAGAAGTGGGGGGCTTCTGCCTCCTGAGGCATGGTCATTTCAAGATTACGAGCGATTTTCAGGAGGACGAGATAGCGTAGGCGTTCGTATTCAGAACGATGCCCTCGATATATGGGCCGTCCGTGCGGACGATCCTGACAAGGTTGTACCCGGTCGAATTTGGACTACGGAAGTCGTGATCGGCCGCCTAGCAAGCGAGAGGCCGCGCCTAAGCGTCAGACTCATCGCGAATACGTTAGAAGGCGAGCTTGACATCGAGCCGCATGCGCCGGGATTTTTACAACAGATTGTCGATCAAACGGGCCTTCAGCAAGATTCCTACGTTGTTAGTACTCGCGCTCATCAAATAGCATCTGAAGCCGATGTGGACGACCTGGTGGAAATGCTAATTGACCCCAGCCGGCGCCAGCCTGTCTTCATCCTTAGTGTTCCCCCCAATGCCGAAAATCCCAATCAGCCACTAATCGATCCCGAGGCGCTTGCCCGAGCGACGGCAGGGATAGGGACCGTGGTGATCTTGCCGGACGTCTTTACCTGGATGCTTACCGAGCGGTTTGGAAAGCCTCGATCGGTGTTTGGCGGAGCAGTAAGAGCCTACCTGCGCGGCTTTTCGGACAACGCAAACCCTTTCGCACATCGGCTTGTTATCGCTGATCACCTTTCGACAACCGATGGCGGTGCTCAGTGCGTTCGATGGATGCGTTCCCTGGCGGCAACCGAAAGTATACGTCAATTCGCACTTGGAAGGGACGTTCTGACTTTTGCCGAAACACGCAATGCGAGCCTCAAATACAAACAGCAGGTCCTTAAGTCAGAGGGAGCCAGCGCGAACGATCAACTCGACGCAGCCAACGCCCGCATTGAAGCACTTGAACGACAATTGACGGAACAAGCTGGTGATTTAGATTACTTTGACGCAGAGCACAAAGATGCCGTTGATCGCGCGGAGGTCGCGGAAGAACAAGCGCGGGCCTCTACCTATCGCATTCAACAACTTCAAAGTCAGTTAGAAGATCAGGGGCAAAATGTTGATGCCGAGCTAGAGCTGCCGGACGCTTGGAGTGACCTTGCCAATTGGTGCGATCTTCATCTTTCCGGTCGGCTCGTCCTGAGTCCTGCGGCGAGACACAATGCAAGATCGCCCGAATTCGACGACGTTCAAACAGCAGCCCGTTGCCTCTTATGGCTGGCAACGAGCTGTAGGAACAGGAGATTGCAAGGCGGAGAGGGCAGTCTACGAGAAGAACTCGTCGAAGCAGGCATTAGAAACGCTCACTGTGGCGCAGACCAATTCGACTTATACTGGCAAGGACAGCGTTACACAGCGGATTGGCACATAAAGAACGGAGGGAATACTCGCGATCCGACACGTTGTTTAAGGATCTACTATTTCTGGGAGCCAAACACGCAACAGATAGTAGTAGCGGATCTGCCGGGTCATCGTCGTACCAGTGCTTCATAGCGTCCACCGGCAGATCTCAATAGCCCACCAGCCACTTAAATCACAAACCAGCGTTTATGTTTGACGATCTCCACATCAGGTCGCTTCTCTCTCAGAGAGATGCGCCTTTTTTCTGTAAGGCAAGGGCTTGGACGAAGTTAGCTTCGACGGCGCCGCCCCTCTTTTCACATGCCAGGCTAGCCCCACTTAACACGGCAATTCGTGTTGAGTTTAGAGGCAGAGGAAAGCGACCCAGCGGCTTAAACCCCTAGCGCAAAAGCCCGGGGGCTAAGTGCTCGGACAGCTAATTCTCTGAAGAGGAGGGACCGCCGAAAAGACAGGAGCGGGCTTGACAACTCGTAAAAGATGCTCAGGATGATAACATCATCGTGAGGTTGCTGTATGCGAAGAAGGTTACTTCTAGCGTTCGTGCCCTTTGCATTCATCCCGTCGCCGATACTGGCGGAATGTTCTGTTGCCGCGGGCGGCAACGCATTGACCTACAGCGTGGCCCCAATCGACCAAGCTCGACCTGGCTGCAATTTAAGCTGCACTGTCACAAAAACGACGACCGGCAACGGGGAAGAAAAAACCGATGTCGAATGCACGAGCACCCTAGTGACGGCAGCTGATGCACGCTGCAAGCCCTCCAGCTCTTTCATAATCTCGAATGAAAAAGAACCCACTAAGCTTGCGTGCGAGGACTCAAAGAAATGAGGTTGCCGCTAGCTTTCGCAATGATTCTTTTGAGGGCTACGGCTTCATTAGCGCAGGAGCCAACTGAATCCCTAACGCCAGCGGAGATCACCATCTTTAATGACTGCGTTAAAAAGACCATCGAAGACCTCAACGTTAAGTCGGAGTCGTCATGTCGAACACCCGACTACTATCAAGCGGCAGGGGCAACTGAAACTCAGACCTTGACCGTCACTATCACAATCGATCCGAAGAGTATGCCTGGTTATCAGTACGTGCCAGGGAGCCAAGGGGTTGCACGTAACGATGGGCAGTGCACACACGACGTTACGCCGGTCATCGACTCGCCAGCAGCGTTCCGTTGTGTCCTTCGCACCAAGGGATGCGGCTTCACGAAAGAAGGTGGACACGTCTGGGGCGCTTGCAGCGTAAAGATACGTTATCAGCCTCAAAGCGGCGATACCGTTAAAGTTAAAGAATACTGCTTCGCGCAATTATTTGGCGCTACTTATCCCAAACCTTCCACATACAGCACAGGATGCGTCATTCAATAGGTGTTTGATGATAAAGCGTTTGGCTTATTTTTTTGCTCTTCCTTTCGCCCTTGTTGCAAATGGAGCTTTAGCGGAGTCGTACGGTCACATACCGGACGCAGCGATCTATCTTGGTCGTGGCTTCGATCCGTTGTATCCGCAAAAAGTGTTCCCTCTGTGTGTCAAGTCAAAAGGTGAGTGCCAAGCGGACGCGAAGAATGCCATCGGATGTTTGACCGACCAGGTTAAAGACTCTCAACCCGACATGGGCCACACCACAACCTTTTCGGTGCGACAGATCAAATCAAAGTACGAGTTCTTTAGAGAAGTGAACATCTCGGCTTCTCTCTCAGGAGGGTACGGCCCATTTTCGGGTTCAGCGAGTTTTTCATCGTACGAGCTGGATGAAGTGAATGAAGATAGCCTGAGCTGGATGGTCACAGCCAAGACTTTTTATGGCTCATTCGCTCTTCAAAATCCTTCAGTGGCATTTGATAGAGCTGGTCCTTCCGAGACAATCAATAAGTGCGGTCCGAATTATGTATCGGAGGTCGACCGCGGAGTCGTGGCTACAGCGCTGTTTACCGTCTACAACCTTGATGAAAAACACCAGAAAGAAGTAAGAGCGTCGATGAGCGCCGGGTTTTCAACTGGCGCGTTCGATATCAATGGTTCGGCGAAATTCTCAGAGGTGGTGAAGACCGCGCTCCAGTATGGGTCAATGTCAATTCGGGTTTACACCATTGGGGGTTCTGGTCAGCCAGGATTATCAGGCTTGGTGTCGGCCAACCCTACAGATCTAGAGAAAGTAAAGGGAGTATTGGAGAGCTACACCAAAGCTCAGAATACAACTCTTTCAGCGGTTGTAGGGTTTCGAACGTCGGGCATCGGCAAATTGGCCGGCGACGCTTCCTTGGATCCTGACCAAACTTCCTACTACTACTACCTTGAGCGAGCCAACAATTATCGGCTTTCGATAATCGATGCGCTCAAGAAAACGGATGATCTTCTACGCAAAAGGAGGGACTTTTCATCCAGTGTTGTCACAACCGCAGAGGCGGCTCGTGACAATCTAAGTTGTGAGCTATCGTACGCAGAGGCGGCGATGCAGACCTGCCGCTTTACATTCGAACAAACGCGGCGCCATCTAGTTGATGGAGACGCGACAGACGATCGACCGACCGAACTAGCGCTAACATATGGCCTGCCGTCCACGTCAACGCGCCTCCAAGTCTGTCCGTCCGCTAGAATAACAAACGTGGCTGAAATAAATGCAGCGGGCACGAAGGTGGATAAGTCGACAACTGGCCCCAACTTTGTTGCCCTTGGTTGGGCACGTGCGCCGGCGCCAAGCCGGAGTGCTCTTCTAGCAAGTTGTGGAGCTCGGCTAGACTTGCAGCGAAAGAGGCTAGCCGAGATGCTTGAAACAGCAGGACTGCCCCCCGGAAGAGCGAGCCCTCGCGGAGCTGCGCCCAATCTCGCCGCGGCAGCAAGATCCTCGCGCAGACCCTGCATCTCTGGCTGCGAACTGGAAATGAATGATGATGCATTAGCGGCCGCTGCATCTCTTCCAAGCTATCCTTTCAAAGTCAGATTTTGGTTCGATGCTGGTCTACCAAGTTTTGGGAGCACAACTTTACCTGGGCTGAACGTCCTGCTTAGAGATGCCTCTTCGGTACGAACAGTTCGCTTCTATAGAGGGACCGAGAACAGCGCATTCGGAGTCAGAAACGCAAATGGTACATCTGATGTGGTGATGTTCCTTCCAGTGACCATAGTCGATGGCGAGACGATTCGAATGGAAGTCGAAACGGAAAACTCCAATTTGTTCGTCGTCTTCCTCCCCTATATCAAGCAACTGCCCTAATAGGAGACTCGCGATCCGGTCGGTTCGCCACAATGACGAGCGTTCTGGAGTAATCTCGCCGCAACTGTACGGATGGCGTAGTAATGCCAGTTTGCAATTGGCTCAATGAAACCGAAATACGAGGAAAGCGCATATGTCGAGATTGCTATTATTATCCGGGGTAACTCTGTTCGGCCTTTTGAGCGGTCTGCAAAGTGGCTATGCCGACAAAACCTGCACAGCGCCCGGTCATCAAGACTGCACGATCACGTGCAAAAACGGTTGCATCGCATTATACTACGAGCCTGACGGACCCTGCAAAACCAAGTGTTCGGGCGACGACGATCGTGCAATGGGAGCAAAAATCAAAAAGGGAGGCGCTTCCGTTTCTGCTTCTGAACTGTCAGCCTCTGAGGTTCAAGCTTTGCTTAGACGGCGCCAGATAAAGTAGCAAACGTCTTTGACAACCGCGCAGCGCCTATCCATATTCCGAAAGATATCGAGTGCGGAATTTACATCGAGATTATGGGCTTCTAAGCAGGGCTGCTATCTCGGCGATCTTCTTCTCAAGATAGGAGCCATGGCAAGGCGAATAGCCGCCCGGTTCAACGCCGACCCATTCGGCCGGCATCAAGCAGGTCAGTGGTCCTGATCCCGACCCATATTGTCCTACAGAGTCGATGTCGGCCTGTAACTCCTGGGCTTGGAAATTCTCAAGCCCTATCTTGATCGCCAACTGAGCCAGACCTTGGTTGGTCATGTCGTCTACCTTGGACGCAGCGGCCTCTTTCAGCTTGATCCCGTTGTTGAGCAGCCTTCCATTGAGTGCGCCTAACTGATCTGCATAGAAACCGCTCGATGCATTGGCAATAGTCAAGGATGCAACGAATTGCTTGATGCAGGCGACTGTCGCGGCGGAGCCTCTCTTGGACCCAAGCTCTTCCCTGATGGATCGGATACGGAGCTGATCGCTCTTCGACGTTGCTCCAGCTTCACCAGCTTGCAACCGGCGCAGTACCTTGTCTTGGTAGAGCCCAACAACCTCGCGGCACTGGGCGAACGCTTTCGCGAAGACAGGCTTTGCCAGGATGGCTGTATTCATCCACTCGGCAAATTCAACTACTGACCTATCGGGGCCACCGAAAGAGGGGCGGGTCACAGAAGCTTCCCCCGCGGGACTGAGACAGAATTCCTTTATCGCCGCGAGCCGTGAGTCGGATGGACGAACGCCTCCTGCTATGAGAGCTTCAAGGTTTGTACCTTGCTCCTGGCGGAGTTGATTGTCGACACAGGTTCGCATGCCGAGCGGGAGCATATTCCACTCTCGAGTCGCAAGACTTGCTTGTTGGGCAGGCGCTGGTCCGCTGCAAAGCAACATAGAAAAGAGCAATAGTATCGATGTCTTGATTTTCACGGTCGTCTCCCAGCCAGAGGTGCTTTGTCGCTTTAAAGCGGTTGTCGCTTTTAAGCAACAGAGCAACCACTCTTGCCATGGATTGGCGCCAAGTGGTCGCGAACAATTTGCGGAGGATTCGGCGGGAGCGAGGGTTCTCGCAGGAGTCGCTTGCGACCGATGCCGGCGTCAACCGCACCTACATCAGCAAGCTGGAGAAGGGCTCGACCTGGATTGGGCTCGAAATCCTCGTTAAGATCTCAAAGGTGCTGCAAGCTGAGCCGGCCGATTTTCTCCAGCGCCCCGCTCGAAAGGCGACGAAGAAGGCCTGAGCGGGCTGCCGAGGTCAGTTAGCGTCGTTTCTCGCTCGGACCGCATCGAGCAGCTCGTTGGTAACGACGGTGTACGTCCGCCAAAATTCGAGGTCTTGAGGTCCCATACGGTTGAGGCGTCTATCGACTTCGGCGGTCACCCATTCGCACACGCGAAGATCGTCCAGGACGAGCGAAAGAGGGTGGGCAACAAGTTCATCATCCATGGAAAAACCCTCCGAGGCGTCATGCCAAACGGAGGGTCGAACCAAACCTTGGAGATGGGCAACAGCAGTGATTAGCCCTTGCCAGCCTTCTTGTCCTTCGCTGTCTTGAAGTTCGAGCGCACTGCATTGGCGCATGCCGACAGGGCGTCGTCCAGGCCTCCAGCGACAGTCAGAGTCTTGATCTGCTCAAGCTGCTCTACCAAATCATCCCAGGCGGCATTGCCGGTGCCGACAGCCTTGAGCGTGCTCTTGCCCTTCTCAAGCTCCAGCGGCTGCTTTCCGTAACGAAGCTGGAAGAAGATTCCGCCATTCGCGTCCACCCAGAACTGCTCCCGCGAAATGCGCTTCCCCTCGCGGAAGAGCCCGATCTTCGTAATCTGCTGATCAATGCTGGACGTAAACTTATTGCGTCTCTGAAGGACCGGAGTGTTCGCGGTCGGCTTCTGAACGGAAACCAGAGAGATAGTCGTTCGTGCCATGATGGGCTCCTCGTTGTTGATGGAGCCGCCGTCTTCTGAATTCAGCACTTGGGCAACAGCGATTCGTCGCGGAGTGCCGGATTGGGATATCCGCTTGTAATATGAAGCCTTTTTCTTTTCGCTTCTGCCCAGCTGAAATCCAAAGCGGATAGGGCCAGCCCCCCTGAACAGACCATTCAAAAAGCTAGAAATGGCCCTTGATATCGCTCGAAGGTTGCGTTTGGATAAGTTGCTGGGGGAGAGAGGAATATGCGTTGGCTGGGAATTGCCGTGCTCTGCGTGGCGCTGGGGGGATGTTACGCAACGGGCGCCGACGTCCGCGCAAAGCTAGGCCAAGACTACGTTGGGAAAAACGTTGATGCTCTCGTCATGCGTTGGGGGCCGCCCGCAAGCAGCTTCAAGATGAACAGCGGCGAGACTGCCTATAGCTGGCAGCTAGCAAGTGGGAGTTCTGTTTCGATCTCTCGTGATGGCCCATCCAGCGCTTCAGGAAGTTCGCGGGCGTATGCTTGCAAAGTCAACGTCGTTGCATCGCCGAACGGAACGGTCAAAAGTCTCGATACTGAGGACAAGGATAGCAGCCTCTATTACGGGCCAATTCCAACTGGCGTCCAGCTTGGCAGCGTTTGTGCAGAGCAACTTGGAATGAAGCAGTAGGGCTGGCGTTCCGGCCGCCCTATCCCGGTGACAGGCTGACGATAGCTATGCGTCGAACATCACGGCTCGTTCTAATTGCTCTGTTTGTGCTCGTCACACCAGCCACTGCGGCTATCGACTCAATGCAGCTGGGTACCGTGTCGGGGGATCTCGATCGTTGGCAAAGGATTGATCTTCGTTCTGCGGACCTCCGCCAGCGCAACCCTCCGCAGATCAAAGTGGCCATCCGCACGAAGGGTCCCAGCCTGCAGGGTTTGATCCGGATACCTGGTGCATTTGCGTCCAACTTCGATACCGGCAATGGGATGACCGTAGTCGACCTAACTAATGCCGGCGATGACAACATTGGCTATGCTGAAATTATAGCGCTGGAAATATTTCTGACGCAGACAATGCCGGGGCAGTTCTACGAGGTGTTCGCCGTCGAGGATTGAAAACAGGCCAAATAGATTTGCTACGGCGCAACAGCTGCGGATGTCTGCCGATGGCTAACTCGCTCGTCATACGAAAAGGAACGGCCTTAGAGAGGCGCAGCCGAGCCCTCCGTGCAGCGCAATATGTACGAATGTCGACTGAGCTACAGCGGTACTCGATCCAAAATCAGGCTGCTGCAATAGCTGCTTATGCCCAGCAAAAGAATCTCACCATTGTTCGAACCTACGTCGACGAAGGCCGCAGTGGCCTGAGAATAAAAGGTCGGCCGGGCCTCATCGAACTGATCGAAGACGTTCAATCGGGGAACGCAGATTTCGACCATATCCTTGTTTACGACGTCAGCCGGTGGGGCCGGTTTCAGGATGTCGATGAAAGCGCGCATTACGAGTTCGTCTGTAAGCAGAATGGCGTTCGGATCGCCTATTGCGCTGAGCAATTTGAGAATGACGGCAGCTTACTGTCGAGCATCGTCAAGAACATCAAGCGCGTGATGGCGGCAGAGTATAGCCGGGAGCTGTCGGTCAAGGTTCACACCGGCCAATGCCGAATAGCAAGCCTGGGCTTCCGCGTTGGTGGGCCGCTTGGCTATGGACTTCGTCGAATGATGGTCGACGAGAACAAGAACGTGAAAACACGGCTCAACAAGGGGGAGCGCAAAGCTCTACAAACTGATCGTGTTAGGCTGGAGCACGGATCTCCGGAAGAGTCTGCTGTGATCAGGTGGATCTTCGATCAGTTCGTTGCCGAGCGAAGGTCATACACGGAGATCAGGCGCCAACTAAATGACGCGCAAATCGCTAATCACAATGGCCGTCCATGGACCGACAGGATGATTCCGACGATTCTAGCGAATGAAAATTACGTTGGGAATATAGTTTACAACCGCACATCCAGACGTCTGGGACAACGGCTTGTTAAAAATCCGACCCATGCTTGGGTTCGCGGTGACGCAGCCATCGACCCGATCATTGATCCGGACAATTTCGCCAAGGCTCAGACGTTACTCGCGGAGCGGCGCCTTGAAATTTCAGAAGAGGAGATGCTGACGCGATTGCGTATGACGTTGCGTCGCAAAGGAAAGTTAAATTCCCGCATCATCAATACGACGCTCGGAGTGAATCATGTCTCGTCATATGTGAAGCACTTCGGGACGCTACGAAAGGCCTATAACCTGATTGGATATGCAGTTTCGCGGGACTGCGACTGGATCGACACCAAGAAGCTCTGGACTGACGAGTTGACACGGCATGTAGATCGACTTTTCAGGACACTGACCGCTGACCTGGGACTAACCGTAGAGAGCGCTCACGGTGGTATCGCCATCGACTTGAACGGGAAACGTGGGGTCACATTTCTTGTTGCGCGGCAATTGACGACACGCGGTCCAGATCATGCTCCGCAATGGAAGCTAAACCGGAGGCAGATTCAAGCCGGCTTACTCGCAGTCTTGCGCCTGAATAAGTCAAACCGTGCGATCGAGGATTATCTCTTGCTGCCTTCCCGGCTCAAGGCTGGACGCTATGTCTGGCTCTCCGATGATTCTCTCACGCGTCACCACGCGGTGCGCTTCCCCACCTTTGAAAAACTCGTCCACGAGCTGAAGGTTAGATTCGGGGAAGCCACCCGTGCCGAGTCAGCCAAGCGAGCGCCGCGGAACAGGCGAAAGAAACAAGGCCGGCCCAAAACCAAGAGCGCCCGCGTGCGGCACTAATGGAACGCAGATACAGAAACGCCCCGAGAAGCGTTCCGTAGTTCCTCCTAAAATCACCATTGAGCTTAGCGATCTTCGAAAGCTCTGAAGACGTGTCATCGGTCACGGTGCTGGCTCCCTATGGCGACTACCAGCACCCTATGAACCACTGTTTTGCCCGACGGCGCAAGCGAAATTTCGGTATATCAAAAGTTCCCGGGCATGACATGGATGACAGCTAGGACGCGAACCAACTTTCTTTCGGGACGATTTGCCGGGAGACAATATCGCTCCCAAGAGCAGCGAAGGTGCCCCACCGAATTCTAAATACCTCCATTGGAGTCGCAGGCAGGACTTGCGGCTCACGATCCCAAATCCAATGGAGACCCCTATGGCCGAAGCGCCACCGCTCTGGGAGTCAGAGCCAACTATCGATCCCCCAACATTGTCATCACCTGAGCCAGCGCCAGCACGTAAGCCGCGATATCGCCGCAGCTACGCGAACAGCGTTTCAACTGATGTTCTCGAATGGCTCAAGCAGAACGAACCGGTCGATTTGGCCGAGTTAATGGACCTGCGTAAGTCCCTATATGCTCGTCGTACTACGGGAAAATATCGTATCCGACTTGCCGGCCTGACTTACATGGGCGAGCAAAAGATGCTGCTAACTGGTCCGGCCAGCGCTGTCCTGATCCTCAGTGACAAGGCCCGACATTTCCTTCTTCGTACACTGTGCAGGCTTCGCAAGGCTCGTCGTTGGCGGCCGATTCGATACTGAATCTCGAACAGGAGGGTACCGTTGTGTTCGAGAATTTGCCTTCGCAAGATTGAACCGAGATTGACGCCTGCTATCTACCACTCGGCTAAAACGGAGTGGAATGTGAAAAGAAGAGAAACATCGGAGGAACGAATCGCGAGGAAATGCGCGATGCAATTAGCTGCCTCTGAGGAGAGTGAACGTAGAGATCGAGCGAGAGCCCGAGAGCAACGAGTCGAGGACTTGGCTACGCACATCGAATGGTTAGAAGCCCGGGGAACCTTCGGACTCGACGACGAACTGATTGAGCCGTGGCGACTATGGTAGCCAAGGGGTACGTAGCACAGGGTTTCTTGAGCCGCCTTAGGGCTGAAACGTGCAGCTGGGTCGAGGGCCATACATCTGATTGGGGTTCGACTCAGCTCTTTTCCCTCAACTTCAAGGAGTCAAGTCAAGGCGACGCGGGGTTCAGTATTCGCTTAGACGAACGCGTAGCCCGTCGGGAGATCGAGCTATTCTGCAAGCGGGTCGATCGGGCTGTGTACGGGCGGCTTGTCCAGCGTTTTAACCGACGGGTACGCCGCATACCCTTCTTAGAGTTCGGGCACGATCGCGGATGGCATGCACACGTCCTTATGGAGTGCCCCAGTGCGATCGCAGAGGTCCGGTTCGGACAGATCGTTCAAAAGGCTTGGGCCGAGTCACCCTGGAGCACCAATCTCCACGAACGGATGGCCGACGAGCGTGCACCCTCCTACCTTACCAAGGACCGATCAAAGGCTCAGATGGAAGCCTGGGTCGACACGATTGTTCTCGAGGCCGTCTTCGTCGGCACTAAATAACCCGCATGCGAGGAGTAAGTGTTGGTGCAAGATCATCCTCAGAAGAAACGTATGTCACATCACTAAACCCAAGGATCAGGAGGTCTCTTCTGAACCTTATCTAGAATATTGCCCAAACCAATCATCCGAACCGTATCAAGTAGCGAAGAGTGACCATGAAGCCTCGTGGACAACATATCATTGAAGAATTTGAGCTGCTGCGAAGTGTGGCTGAACAATCTGGTTTACAGCTGCCCCCAGAGATCACGCAGGGGAAACAGCACTTCCGCAAACGAGATCAATTGTTCAAGAAGCTCAAATTAGACCCCAATAACGAGCATCATGTCGCCTTCTTGTGCTCGATTGTTTACGACCATCTATACCTTGATAAGGAGTCGCCCTACGATGCGAAGTTTGGGAGCGATAAGGACTTTGATCTTCTCCGTAGGTTCTTGAACTACGCGAAGGTGACTAAATTGAAGCACCATAGCGATGTCTGCCGTAACTTCATCAAGAAGGATAAAGGCTCTGAAGCGGAATATGGGAAGGACGCTTCGATTGATCGCTTTCGCGTGAGGCTGGATCGTGCAGCGAAGAATGCGATCGATGGGAAGATGAAATTGACTCCGAAACGTCAGGCCCTGCTGCACAAGTATCTTCCGGACATCATAGGGTATTTCTCGAACCCCCGAAAACGTCGAACATGACAGTCCTCCCGTGTTCGAGTGATCGCGCGGGGAGGGTTGAGGTAAGCAGGCTTCGATTTTAAACGCCCCTCCTGTCGGCCTCATCAAAGGTCGAGTTCGAACAGGAGATACAAAGCGAATGACTAATCGAGGTAAAGGGCCGCTGTTTGGGTGGCGTGGTAGTCTGGAGGAGACAACGGATACGTTCGATATTGTAGCGTTCCTCAAGACGGATGGACCAACCACAGCACAAGAACTTGCCGATTTGAACCAAGCCATCGAAAAGGGCGGGACGTTCGGAGACTATCGGCGAGTCGAAGATCCGAGTCCGAAGTCTGATCGGCCTTCCTTCTTTGTGTACGGGCCGAACAGCATCCTGTTTCTGATGAAGGAAGACGTTCCCAAGCTGATTCAAGCGATCCAAGGAATCTGGTTCGTCGAAGGGTCGAACACCGAGCAGTTCAAGGCAATGCAGGCGGTGGAGTGATGGGCGATCCATTTGTCTCACTGCTTGGCGGTATGCCTAGACTTCAGCACGTCGCGCGCTCATCGGATCCCTTACAGTACACCTGTTCAGTGCTGATGGGAGGCGATGCTCACGATTTTACGAAGTTGCCGCAAAATGTCGCACGTATAATTGTCGTGATTGGGTGGATGGACGACAGTGTGAGTATCGGAGAAGAACGTCTGCAGAAAACTATGGGCGACGTTCTACACTCCTTTGCACAGAATGGTGAGAGTGAGCCGGATCTAAGCTTCATGCCGTTCCTCGTGGCACTGGAGCGGACGCGCGTGGGGGCTTGCTACACGATCCTTTGCCAATATCGCGATGAAGACGAACTTGAGCGATATTGCGATATCACGTCGACGAAGTTCGAAAAGCTCGCGAAGGAGCAATCAATACCCGAAGGTCTCCTTTGGTTCTCCGCTGCGATCGTCGATAGTAGCGAATTCGTTCATCTCATCGTCCGTACGGACGGTAGGAATCAAGGGCCGTTCCCGATCTTCCGGGGATAGACGGCACGCAAGAGAAAGGTTTTTGCCCACAACTAGCGAATGCGGGCGAAAACCATTTGCCTCAATCGACTTCAATTAGGTGTCCGCAGCCCAAGCAGCGTGCACCACTCCATGGACCGTAGTTCCCGCAATTCGGACATGGCGAGGAAAGATAGGCCGTATCTTGAGATGGCATGTATCCGACGCCGTGGTTGGTCTTGACTATGCGGTACCCTTCACGCTCATGCAGGATTCTGAACTCCGGCGTCACCCGGAATTGTCGGGCCTGGGCATGCCGTTGATGCTCCTCGTACAGTTCGATTAACGGCCTAAGCTGGGCGAGGTCCAGTTGCGCCTGATCCAATGCCCTTTCGAGCGTGTTCAGCGCCTTTGATATTGCCTGGTCTGTGACAACGCGCTCGGCAACAGCTTTCGCCTCCGCTGCCTTTGCCCTCGCTCGGTCGATGTACCTTTGAATGATGGGCGTCGGCCGAAAGGGCTCCTTGTATTTCGCCGAGTTGCACGGGTCACACGTTGGTAACCAATTTTCGAACGAGTCGAGGTTGAAGTCCTCCGGAAGTTCGTAGTCCCTGAGGATCGCTGACAGCCGACCAGGATTGTCCTTCAGCGAGCGCGGTATGACGTGGTCCACCCGCATCAACCTAAGGTAAAGTGGCTCGCCGTTGAGGTAACAGACTGCACCATGAACGGTGTAAACGGCAAACCTCTGCGCTGCAGTGAATTTGTAACCGGACATTGAGCCACGAACCCTTCATCGAGTGGCCTCCATATACCCAATCGACGCACCGAGAAATCCAGCTGCACGCCGTCCGTGGCAGCAGTCGATTAGATTAATTGGACTTCATATGAAGATAAGTTGGCCAATTGATCAAAGATCAAAAGGACATCACTTAAGCAGATGATGGCCACCGGCAGCCGCAATCTCCAGTGCGCGCTTGGCGCTCTCCTGGCCCTTGATGTCGCGCAGGTCGAGCAGCGAGCTTGCGGCTTCATGCACCTTCGGCGTCGGACGCGAGAGCACCTGTGTGCCCTTGAAGTGGTTGGCGATCTGGATCAGCGAGTGGGCCGCGATGATCTGGATGTCGGGGCTCGCCCATGCCGCTTCCGAGCCGCAAGACGCCGGGCAGATCAAGCCTTCTTCCCGCACATTGGCACCGATCGCAGCGGGCAGAACGCCGGCCACCGGCGCGATCGAGCCGTCGAGGCCGAGCTCGCCGAGCACGGTGAAGCCGTTCAGCGCGTCCGGCGGAATCGCCCCGATTGCGGCCATCAATCCGAGCGCGATCGGCAGGTCGTAATGGCTCCCTTCCTTGGGAAGGTCAGCGGGCGCCAGATTGACGATGATCCGCCGCGCCGGCAGCGCCAGGCCCGAAGCGATCAGCGCCGAGCGGACCCGCTCGCGCGCCTCCGACACCGCCTTGTCCGGCAGCCCCACGATGGCAAAGGCCGGCAGGCCCGGGGCGACCTGCACCTGCACGTCGACCGCGCGGGCCTCGATCCCTTCAAAGGCGACGGTAGAAACCCGTTGAACCATGCCCGACCCAGCCTGCCCATTTCATGCAATCGAGGGTAGCAGGATTGGACATCCGTCGCAAGAACAATACGGGAACATTATGGAGGCCCGGCAAGCCCTAACCCAACGTAAACGCGGCCCCGACACTACGCCTCGAATGCGAGCGGCTGTCCTCAGCACATTCCAACGAATGTCCGCTACTCCTAGGGATGCGGGATGGGCCGTGATCTAACGGGTGAAGAATTCAGATGCTTGCAAATCGCCGCAGAAGCGAACGACGGGTGTGCACGCGGCTCGCCAAGATTCATTTTGGCGCGGGCTCGCTGCCGCGGGACTGCACGATCACCGACATCTCGGATGGCGGCGTGAAGGTGGTGGCGGAGTTTCTGGAAGTGCCGCCGCAATTCACCATCATCTTCGCCCCCGACTATTCCCGCCAATGCCGCCTGCGCTGGCGCATCGGCTGCGAATTCGGTGCCGAATTCACCGACTGAGCCTCGCGACCGGGCGTCCTTAACGGGACTTTAGCGTTAATCGGTAAGCATCTCTGATCAGTCGCCGAGTGATCAGAGTATGTCCAAGCGTTCGTCCGTTGCCTCCCCTCCGGCGAGATTTCTGTTTTCCACGCTTCTGATCCTTGCGCTCGGCGGCTGCCAGACCACGAGCCTGGAAGACGTCACCGGCGCGCTCGGCGGCAAGTCGGAGACGGCAGGCAAGGCCGACAGCAGGCCGGACATGGAGGCCTTGCGCGAGCGTTATCGCGCCAAGCCCAGCGATCCCGCCATCGCGCTCGACTACGGCAAGGCGCTGCGCGACACCGGCCAGCGCGGCCAGGCGGTCGCGGTGATGGAGCAGGCCGTGCTCGCCCATCCCAGCAACAAGGCGCTGCTCGCCGGCTACGGCCGTGCGCTCGCCGACAACGGCAATTTCCAGCAGGCTTTCGATGTGCTCAGCCGCGCGCATACGCCCGAGGATCCCGACTGGCGCATCCTGTCGGCGCAGGGCGCGGCGCTGGATCAGCTCGGCCGCAACGAGGACGCCCAGCAATATTACGCTTCCGCGCTGAAGATCGTGCCCGATGAGCCGCAGGTCCTGTCCAATCTCGGCCTGTCCTACGCGCTCCAGAACAATCTCCCGCGCGCCGAGGAAACGCTGCGCCACGCCTTCGCGCGCAACCCTGCCGATTCCCGCGTGCGGGCCAATCTCGCGCTGGTGCTGGGGCTGGAAGGCAAGCAGGCCGAGGCCGAGACCGTCGTGAAGGGTGATCTGCCGCCGGATCAGGCCGCAGCCAAGGTCACGGCGCTGCGTCAGCTGCTGACGAAGAAGCAGCAGCAGCGGGCGGACAAATAGTCCGCCCTCTTTCTTTAGACCTAAGACGCCTTGCGATGCGGGGCGGAGGAGCGGCCCCGGCCCTTCAGCTTCTTCAAGAGCGGTCCGAGCAGCGAGCGCTTCGGCTTCTTCACCTCGCCGCGGCCGGCGAGCCGGTTCGCCATGTTCTGGAACAGCTCGGTGGTGCGGTGGGTCCTGGAGACTTCCGCGATCATCTGGCCGTTATTGGCCGCGGTCGAGAACAGCTTTGAATCGAACGGGATCACCGCGATCGGCTGGCTCTCCATGGTCTTGGCGAACGCCTTGACCTCGATCTCCGCCCGCTTGTGCATGCCGACCTGGTTGACGCAGTACAGCGGCGGCCGGTCGTTCGGCCGCGCCGCCTTCAGCACGTTCAGCATGTTCTTGGTGTTGCGCAAATTGGCGAGATCGGGCTCGGCCACGATGACGATGTCGTCGGCATTGACCAATGCGCGCCGCGTCCAGCCCGACCATTGATGCGGCACGTCGAGCACGATGCAGGGCGTGGTCATGCGCAGCGTGTCGAAGATTGCATCGAACGCTTCGGCGCCGAAATCATAGACCCGGTCGAGCGTGGCGGGCGCGGCAAGCAGGCTGAGGCGCTCGGTGCATTTGGACAGCAGGCGCTCCATCAGCGCCGTGTCCGGACGATCCTGCGACAGCACCGCGTTGGCGATGCCCTGCACCGGGTCCTGGTTGTAGTCGAGGCCCGCGGTGCCGAAGGCGAGATCGAGATCGATCACGACGGAATCGAGCGCGAGGTCGCGCGCGATGGTCCAGGCCAGATTGTGCGCGACCGTGGATGCGCCGACGCCGCCCTTGGCGCCGACCACCGCGATGACGCGGCCGGTGATGATGGCCTCGGAGGCCGAGAACAGGCTGCAAATCGAGCGAACCACGTCGAGCGTTTCGACCGGGCCGACCACATAGTCGTTGACGCCGCGGCGCACCAGCTCGCGATAGGGCGCGGTGTCGTTGGGATTGCCGATCACGACCACGCGGGTGCCGGGATCGCAGACGCCGGCGAGGTCGTCGAGCCCTTCCAGGATGTCGCGCGTGCCGTCGGATTCGATCACGATGACGTTCGGCGTCGGCATCGATTCATAGGCTTCGATCGCCGCCGCGAGGCCGCCGTCCTTGGCGGTGAGATGCGCCTTGGCGAGCCGGCGATCCTGCCCGGCCGCCGTCACCGCCTTGAGCGTCTGGTCGGTCTCGCAAAACGCCTGCACGGAAATGCGAGGAACCGGCGCGATGTGCTCCTCGGGGTGCCGCGGGTCGTCCGCTTCCTCTTCGTTGACGCCTGTCATTTGCCTGTGTCGCTGAGTTTGGCCTTGTCGGCCTCGGGGGACGGGGTCGAGATCGACGTGCCCTTGCGATAGCGCTCAAAGGCGATGTCGCGCCGCGCGGTATAGACCGGCGTTTCCGCACGCGGCTGCTCGAGGTCAGCGGGATTGTCGATCATCGCCGCGAGATTGCGCTGCGTGGCGCAGCCGAGATTGAAATAGGGCCGGTTCTCGTTATAGCCGGGATCGAGGATCGACGGACCGACGTCCTCCGGCCACAGCCCGCAGGGACCCGCGACCGCGGCGATCCGCGAATAGCTGAGGCGGATGGTCGGCAGCAGGGCGGGATCCTCGGGACGGTAGGGATGCCGCACGATCGCCCGCGACGGCACGCCGCCGGAGGCGAGCACGGACCGGATGTCCTGATAGGTCGCCGATGCCGCACGCGAATTCGCGGTGTCGACGGGCACGTCGACGACGACGGAGCCGGTGCCTTCGCGCACCCAGTCCCGCGCGATGCCCGCGACGTCCGCCTGCTGCGGGGACGAGAGGCCGCCGCGCGCCTTGCCGACGAAGATCACGATCGACTTCTTGCCTTCCTGCACCGCGATCGGATGGCGCTGGCGATAATCGGTCGGCACCGTCTGGGTGACGATCTCGCCGGTGGTGTTGCACGCGCCCAGCATGACGGAGAGCCCCGTCAGCGCCAGCGCGATCCGTAAGTTGCGACGTCGATCGGCTGTCGTCTTCGTCATCGCGTGATCCCCTCTTGCCCCAATTCTTGCGCCGTTTCTTGCCCCGGTCCCCAAACCGTCAGCCTCAGTCGATGATGAAGCCGAAATCGCCGGGCGAGCCGCTGATCGGATCGACGCGGCGGGCGATGCCGTAGAGGCGGTTCATGCGGCCGAGCAGCGCCGTCTGCGCGTCCGAGGCGGGCGCGAAGCCGTCGTCGGGCCGCGACAATTCCTTCTGGGCGACCGCGCGCACCACATAGGGCGTCACGATCACCATCAGCTCGGTCTCGTTGTTGACGAAGTCCTGGCTGCGGAACAGCGCGCCGATGATCGGCACCTGGTCGACGCCGGGCAGGCCGTTGATGGCCTGCTTGGTCTGCTGCTGGATCAGGCCGGCCATCGCCATCGAGCCGCCGGAGGGAATCTCCAGCGTGGTCTCGGCGCGGCGGGTCTGGATCGAGGGGATGGTGATCGAGCTGGTTTGGCCCGCGGACACCGCCTGCGTCACGGAGATGGCGTTCTGATTCGACAGCTCCGAGACTTCGGTCATCACGCGCAGGCTGATGCGTCCCTCGCTGAGCACGACCGGCGTGAAGTTCAGGGAGATGCCGAACTTCTTGTAGGTGATCTGGGTGGTACAGACGTGGGTGACCGGATCGCAGGAATAGCCCGCAGGGATCGGGAATTCGCCGCCGGCGATGAAAGTGGCGGACTCGCCGGAGATCGCCGTCAGGCTCGGCTCGGCCAGCGTCCGCATCACGCCGGCGCTTTCCATCGCGCGCATCGTGGCGTTGACGGTGGCCACGCCCTTTGCGAGTCCGGTAACACCGAGCCCGTTGCTGCTGACGAGCGGGCCGCCGGAGACCGAGAACGGGTTGGAGTTGTTGAAATTCACGACCGCGGTGCCGGCGTTCAGGCTGGCGCTGAGATCGACGCCGAGCTGCTTGACGATGTCGCGGCGCACTTCGCCGACGACGACCTTGAGCATCACCTGGTCGCGGCCGCGCACGACGATGTTGTTGACGACCTTCTCGGAGCCGCCGACGAGCTTGGCGGCGACGTCGCCGGCCTGCTGCGCCTCGACCGGGCTCGACACCGAGCCGGTCAGCATCACGCTGTCGCCGACGCCTTCGATCTGCACGCCTGGCAGCGATTGGCGCAGCGCCGAACGCATGCCGTTGAGGTCGCGTTTCACCGCGATGTCGTAGGCGGCGACCTGCTGGCCGTCGGCGGTGAAGAACACGACATTGGTCTGGCCGACCTGGGCGCCGATGATATAGGCGCGCTGCGACGAGCGGATCACCGCGTTGGCGATCTTGGGATCGGCCACCAGCACGTCCTTGACCTCCCGCGGCAGGTCGATGACGACGGATTTGCCGACGCCAAGCGAGAGAAAACGCGTCTTTGCCGGCGCGATCGATCCGACCGACGAGATGCCGAGATCCGGCGCCTGCATCGGCGCCTGGTCGCCGACCGGCGCATCCGCAGCAGCCTTGACCATGTGAGGCGCTGCAAGCAGCCCCAGCGTCAGCATCGCCCCCGTCCAGAACGAGCGCGCGCGCTTCCCCCGAATGCGCATGCCCGTCCGATCATCCCCGTAGTTCATGCTGTCCCCATCACTTCTGTGACGTCAGTTGTCTTGCCTGCACCCCGTAGCGGATCACGTTGACGCCGCCGGCGGGACGCTTGATCGCCTGGTCTTCGGCCGAGCCGTCGATCGCGTTGGCGTCGACAAGGCTCCGCAGCGCGAGCTGAAGCGTGCCGCCCTGGCGCGAGGCTGCGAGGATCGCGATCTGGTCCGGCTTGAGCTCGAGCGTGACGGTCTTGCCGACCACGGCGTTCTGGCCTTCTTTTTCCTTCGGCGCCTGATCGATCGCGAGCACGCGGATGTTGGTCAGGATGACCTCGGAAACGACGAGGTCGTTGCCGCCGGTCGGACCGTTGTTCGCGCCATCGGGGTTCTTCAGGCGGCGGGTCAGGACGATGTCGACGCGGTCGTTCGGCAGGATGAAGCCGCCGGCGGCGGTCTCGGCTGAAATCTCGGTGGAGACGGCGCGCATGCCCGCGGGCAGGATCGCGGCCATGAAGCCCGAGCCCTCGGCCCTGACCAGCTTCTGCTCGCGGATCGGCTCGCCCTGCATCAACGGCACGCGCGCGATCGAACCGGCGATCTGGGTCTGCGCTTCGGGCCTGTTGTCGCGGCGGATGAAGGCGTTGCTGGCGGTCGACGCCGGCCAGGACTGCCATTGCAGGTCGTCGGGCTTCACGGCCTGACCGAGCTGGATGTCGTTCTTCGCGACCAGGACCTCGACCGTCGGCAGCTTCTCGGCGACGGGCAGGGCGACGGGCAGGGGTGCGTTCTGGTAGCCGCTCGCCAGATACGCAGCGACGCCGCCGGCGCTCAGCGCGATGACGAGAACGACAATGCGTGCGGTGTTCATACGCTTCTACTCTTACGCGGGACACTCGAACCGCACGTGGCGGGTTCCCCGGTGTCGATGAGTAGGCAGTAAAAGTATAAGGGGTGTTGCGAGGCCGAGTGTGATGGCCAGTGACGATGCGCGTTCTGGGCAGATGGTGAACGTCGCGTTATCCGCTCGGCCAGTGGCCCCGTAGAATCACGCGGGTGCGCTCATGCGTTCGCATGATGCGCGCGGCGCCATGGTGAATGGGTGGTTAGTGGTGGGTGGTGATGGCATGCGATCGTGCTGAAAGCCTCCACGGTCAAATGGGAGTCCGTCATCCTGAGGTGCGAGGCCTGCGATGCAAAGCATCGCAGGGGGAGCCTCGAAGGATGAATGGCCGGGATGTCGCCGCGACACAGCCGGGCCGTCGCCCTTCGAGGGCCGCTGAAGAAGCGGCCACCTCAGAGGGTGTGAATTTTTTCGGCGCAAACCGTAGCCGTTGCTGTCCTGGTGTGATTCCCTGCAAA
>Ga0065165_1000953_pt1 | contig 36442 bp, 34 predicted proteins | sample AraplaMF_Cvi_mMF_FD_63813 | JGI IMG/M metagenome (GOLD analysis project Ga0065165, IMG submission 63813) | Arabidopsis root microbial communities from the University of North Carolina, USA - plate scrape MF_Cvi_mMF (version 2) (version 3) | ecosystem: Host-associated > Plants > Roots >... | reverse complement strand
GCTCCGCTGTCATTCCCCGCGAAAGCGGGGAATCCAGTACGCCTCAGCCTCTCCGTAACCCACTGCTTTCTCTGGAATACTCGATCGCCCGGTCAAGCCGGGCGATGACGGGGAGTGAGTGGCAGTGGCCTGCCATGAACGCGTCGTCCTCCACAGCCCCGTCTGGCACGGACATTGCTCCTCTTTAGAACGATTTGAACGTTCCGGAGGCAGATGATGTTGCAGGCGGCCAATGTGGTTCGCGGGGCTGTTTCCCCGGCAGTCCGGCCTGCGGGCAGTTCCTCCCTGCTGCTCACCGAGAACCAGCAATGGATCGGCGGGCCGCCAGCGCTGATGGACAAGCTCTCGCCGCGCGAGCGCGAGCAGGTGCTGAAGCAGGGCCGCCGCAAGGTGCTCAACCGCGGCCAGACGCTGTTCAGCCAGGGCGGCAAGCATGACGGCATCTGGCTGATCGAGAGCGGCCGCATCCGCGTGTTCTACACTTCCCCGCTCGGGCGCGAGATCACGCTAGCCTACTGGCATGTCGGCAACTTCGTCGGCGGGCCGGAAGTGTTCGAGGGTACCGTGCATCAATGGTCCGGCGTCGCCTCCAGCAATTGCAGTGTGGTGCACCTGCCTGGAAAGGAGCTGCGCGCACTCGCCGTGGAGATCCCGAACCTTGCGATCGGCCTGATCGAAGGCCTGACCTTCAAGGGAAAATGCTATTCGGCACTTGCCCAGATGCTGGGAACGCGCTCGATCACGCAACGCCTTGCGCATCTGTTGCTGCATCTCGTCGAACTCTACGGTGTCGAGGATGCCGACGGGCGCGTGATCGCGGCGGCCTTCACCCATGCCGACATCGCCCACATGGTCGGCGCCACCCGGCAATGGGTCACGATCAGCCTGAAGCGGATGCAGGAGAAGGGAATCGTCCTCACCAAGCGCTCGCAGATCGTGGTGTGCCGGACCGACGTGCTGGAGGAGATGCGAGGTCAGGGCGCCGACTAAGGCCGGTGCACAGGCAAGCGGCTTTATAGTGCAGGACTGCCCAAGGAGTATGCAATCAGCTTTTCCCGGCAACTAATCGACTGCGGCGCCAATTCCGGATTTGCCCTGTCCGTGCCCTCACCCAATCATGGCAACCACAGCACATCCAACCGAATGAGGATGAGAATGGTCCGCCATCTTCCCACGCTCTCGATCGCGATGTCGGTGACGTCGCTGGCGCTTCTAATCGCGCAGCCGGCTTCGGCGGAAACCGTCACCCTCGGCATCGGAACGCAGGACACCACGACCAACACGGTGACCGCCGGCGTGGTCATCCGGCAGTTGCATCTTCTCGAAAAATACCTGCCGAAGGACGGCAAGTACGCCAACATCAAATTCGAGCTGGAGTGGCAGAATTTCACGTCCGGTCCGCCCGTCACCAACGCGATGATGGCGAACAAGCTTCAGATCGGCATGATGGGCGACTACCCGCTGATCGTGAACGGCTTCACCTTCGACAGCAATCCGGAGAGCAAGAGCCGCCTGATCGGCATCGCCGCCTACAGCCTGTCCGGCTCCGGCAACGGCATCGTCGTCCACAAGGACTCGCCCTATTACGATCTCGCCGATCTCAAGGGCAAGCTGGTCAGCGTGCCCTTCGGCTCCGCCGCGCACGGCATGGTGCTGAAGGCGATGCAGGACCGCGGTTACGCGTCCGACTTCTTCCAGCTGGTCAGCCAGAGCCCGGAGGTCGGCTCGACCAATCTGCAAGAGAAGAAGATCGACGCGCATGCCGACTTCGTCCCCTTCGCCGAGTTGCTGCCGTTCCGCGGCTTCGCGCGAAAGATTTTTGACGGCGTCGAGACGAACATGCCGACCTTCCACGGCATCGTGGTCCGCACCGATTTCGCCGAGAAATATCCGGAGGTCGTCGTCGCCTATTTCAAGGCGCTGATCGCGGCCAATCAGTGGCTGCGCGACGATCCCAAGCTGGCCGCCGAGAAGATCCAGGAATGGACCGGCATCAACAAGGAGGTCGTCTACATCTTCCTCGGCCCCAGCGGCAACATGACGACCGATCCCACCGTCAAGCCGGCGCTGATCGATGCGGCCGCGACGGACGTCAAGGTGCTGCAAAACCTCGGCCGCATGAAGGAGTTCGATCCGAAGAAATGGGTCGACGACAGCTACATCCGCAAGGCCTATGCCGAGATGAAGCTCGATTACGACGTGCAGCTCGCGAGCACGAAGAACTATGAAATCGCCGGCGAGGATTCGTTCTGCAAGAAGCCGATCGCCGACCCGCGCAAGGCGGGTGAGGTCTGGGTCGACGACACCGGCATCATGCCGTTCTCGTCCGCCGCCTGCACACTCGGCGCCTATGCCGACTTCAAGGCCAAGGGCAAGAAGATCAACGTCGCCTATGTCTTCGACACCACACGCGGCATCAAGCTGTTCGCCGACCAGGCCTTCTTCGCGGTCGGCAATGGCGAGGTCGCGCCGTTCCTGCTGAAGAAGGACGCGGAGGCCTATGCCACAAAGATCAGCGGCAAGGTGCTCGGCTTCGACGACGCGGTGAAGGCGGCGGTCAGCGGAGGCAAGACGTGAGCAGTCCCGCCCTCGTCAGACATCCCGAGGACAGCATGCCGGCCATTGCAGAGGCGGGCCCCGTGCCCGCAATCACCCCGCCCGCAACACCGCCTTCCTTCGGTACGCTCGCGCTGCGTTGGTACCGGCTGAACCGCGGCGGCCTGCGCGCGATCGCGATCGGCATCATCTCGCTGCTCGCCTTCCTGCTGGTCTGGCACCTGCTCACGACCTACCGCGTCGTGTTCTTCGTGCGCTTCACCAACGTGCCCTCGCCGCTTGCGGTCTATGCCAGCTTCACCAAGGCGATCCACGATCCCAAATTCCTGATGCACATCGTGCTCAGCTGCCGGCGCATCCTCGTCGGCTTCTCGCTCGCCGCCATCGTCGGCGTGCCGCTCGGCCTGATCATGGGCCGCTTCAAGCTCGTGCATGAGATCATCTTTCCCGTGGCCGAAGTGCTGCGGCCGATCCCGGCGATCGCGTGGGTGCCGATGGCGATCATGTTGTGGCCGACCAACGAGCAGAGCATCGTGTTCATCACCTTCCTCGGCTCGTTCTTCCCGATCCTGGTCAACACACTTCATGGCATGACGCTGGTCGATCCCGTGCTGGTGCGCGCCGCGCAATGCCTCGGTGCGCGCGAACGATCGATCTTCCGCGAGGTGTATTTTCCGGCCTCGCTGCCGCACATCTTTACGGGCCTCACCGTCGGCATGGGCGTCGCCTGGGTGTCGCTGATCGCCGCCGAGATGATCTCGGGCCAGTACGGCATCGGCTATTTCACCTGGGAGGCCTATTCGCTGGTCCAGTATGCCGACATCGCGCTCGGCATGATCGCGATCGGCGTGCTCGGTCTCGGATCGAGCCTGCTGATCCGCGGCGCGGGGCAATTGGTGATGCCGTGGAGGCTGAAATGAGCGAGATCCTCACCAAAGCACCGCAGGGCCATATCGAGGTCAGGAACTTCTCGCTGAGCTATGACAGCATCGAGGGACCGGTTCAGGCCGTCACCGATACGCAGATCCATGTGAAGCCCGGCGAGTTCGTTTCGATCGTCGGCCCTTCCGGCTGCGGAAAGTCGACACTGCTCAACGCCGTCGCAGGCTTCCTCAAGCCGACCACGGGCATCGTCACCGTCGACGGCGAACGGGTCAACGGCCCCAGCGCCGAACGCGGCATGGTGTTCCAGCAATATTCACTGTTTCCGTGGAAGACGGTGCGGGAGAATGTCGAGTTCGGCCTGAAGATGCGAGGCATGGCGCGCTCGCAGCGCGAGCGCGCCGCACGCACGCTGCTGGGGCTCGCGGGGCTCGAGGCGTTCGAGAAGCATTATCCTGAAAAGCTCTCCGGCGGCATGAAGCAGCGCGTCGGCATCGTCCGCGCGCTTGCGACGGGCCCGAAGGTGCTGCTGCTGGACGAACCGTTCGGCGCACTCGACGCGCAGACCCGTGTCATCATGCAGCAGATCCTCACCAACATGTGGCAGCGGCTGAAGATCTCGGTGCTGTTCGTCACCCACGACATCGACGAGGCGATCTTCCTGTCGGATCGCGTCTACTGCATGACCGCGCGCCCCGGCTCGATCAAGGCGGAAATCCCGATCCCGCTGGAGCGGCCGCGGCAGCAATCGATGATGATGTCGTCGGAATTCCTGGCACTCCGCCGCGGGCTGATGTCGCTGATCCGCGAGGAAAGCATCAAGGCGATGGGCGGCGAGATCACCGACATGGGCCTGCAGGGGCTGAACATCGAGCTGCGCGGCCATTCGCTGGCGGATGTGATTTAGCTTACCTCTCGACGCTTGCGCTCTTACTTCCCTTCTCCCCTTGTGGGAGAAGGTGGCGTGAAGCGCCGGATGAGGGGTTGTCTCCGCGCTCACAATGACCATGACTCGCGGAGACAACCCCTCACCCGTCTCGCCGCTCACGCGGCGAGCCACCCTCTCCCGCAAGGGGAGAGGGTGCACCGCCATCGCGGCGAGATTACTTGAACCAATGCACCAGCGCGATGCTGATGCCGAGCAGCAGCATCAGTGACAGCGTCACCGCCGCCGTCACCCGGCCCCCGACATTGGCAAGCACGCGGACGTCGACGCCGAGGCCGAGCGCGGCCATCGACACCACCGTGAGGAAGCTGGTGATCTTCGTCACCGGTCCCACCACCGTGCCGGGCACGATCTCCAGCGAGCGCAGCGTTGCCAGCGCGAGGAAGCCGAGGATGAACCAGGGGACCAGTCGGAAGAATCCGACATTGGTCTTCTTGGCGCCGGTCTGCCAGCGCGAAGCGACCAGCGAGAGACCGACGACCACCGGGCCGAGCATCAGCACGCGCATCAGTTTCACCAGCGTACCGATCTGCGTCGAGATCAGCCCGGCCGGCACCGTTGCGGCCAGCACCTGCGGCACCGCGTAGACGGTGAGTCCCGCGAGGATGCCGTATTGCGTGGCCGACAATTGCAGCAGCGGAATCAGCAGCGGCAGGCCCAGCACCATCATCACGCCCAGGATCGCGGTGAAGGAGATCGAGGATGCGATCTCGTCGCTGTTCGCGCCGATGATCGGCGCCACGGCGGCGATCGCGGAATTGCCGCAGATGGAATTGCCGCAGGCGATCAGGATCGACAGGCGGGTCGAGAGCCCGAGCAGGCGGCTGAGGCCGAAGCTGGCGGTGAGCGCGATCACGACGATCGCGGCGATCGAGGCCAGCAGCGCCATGCCTGAGGCGGCGATGGCGGCAAAGCTGATCGAGGCGCCCAGCAGCATGACGGCAACTTCAAGCAACTGCTTAGCGCTGAAGGCGATGCCGGCCTGCCAGCGCGGCGCGGGCTTCCAGAAGCTCCGAAGCGCCATGCCGAGCAGGATGGCCATCACCAGCGCCTCGACATAGGGGTGCTCGAAAACGCCGAGTTCCGCCCGCTCGAGCAGGGCCGAAACGCCGGCGACGGCGATGCAGAGGAGGATGCCGGGAATCAGCGCGACGACGCGGCTAATGGCAGTGGTCGGCTTGACGTCGGCCGGGCTGGATGCTTGATTCTGCGACACAAATCTCTCCCCGAGGAGAAAGATTTATACGCACGACGCTTCCATTGGGGAATAAGTTTTCAGCATATCAGGCCCGAGGGAAGTTCTGTCCCCAGCCCGGAATAATCGGGATCAGAAGATCAGGCTTTTGGCGAGCGAAGCAACGTGGCTGAAGCCGTCATAGATGCCCGGCTCGAAGAAGGCGGCGCGCGCCAGTACGATGCCGGCGACCAGCGACCAGAACACCGCGGTGCCGGCCCGCAGCAGGAGCTTTGACGCGCGCGATTTCGGCTGGGTGTCCGTTGCGGACACCAGTTGCTCGCCGAAGGGCTCAAATCCGGTGCGTTCCATGGTCTTCAATCCATCAATTTCTGACGGAAATGTCGTCGTTTCGGCCCCAAACAGCAATGGAAGCGATTGGCGTTTTTGCCCTCCGGCGGGGAAACTCCTTCCTCCTGATGGTGCCGCGGCAATAGTTTTCTTCTTCCGCCCTATTCGAGCACCGGAGCCACGCTACAGGGCCAGATAACGCCGCCGGATCGCATCGTTGGCTTTCAGCTCGTCGATCCCGGCGGCATAGACGATCTGGCCCTTGTCGATCACCGTGGCATGGCTCGCCAGCCCCAGGCAGAAATGCATGTTCTGCTCGGCGATCAGCACGGTCGAGCCGAGTTGCCGCAGCTGCCGCAGCAACTCGCCGATTCGCTGCACGATGATCGGCGCGAGTCCCTCGCTCGGCTCGTCCAGCAGCAGCAGCGCGGGATTGCCCATCAGGGTGCGCGCGATCGCGAGCATCTGCTGCTCACCGCCCGAGAGGCGCCCGGCGATACGGTGGCGCAGCGGCTCGAGCAGCGGGAAGACTTCATAAATGCGCTTGATCGGCCATTCGTCCTGGCCATCCGGCCCCTTCTTTTCCCCAATAACCAGATTGTCCTCGACCGTGTGCTCCGGAAAGATCTGGCGGTCCTCCGGCACGAAGCCGAGGCCGGCGCGCGCGATGTGGTGCGGCTTCTGGCCGGAGATGACGGCGCCGCGCAGGCTGATCTTGCCCCGCCGCGGCGGCGCCAGCCCCATGATCGCCTTCATGGTCGTCGACTTGCCGGCGCCGTTACGCCCGAGCAGCGCCATGGTCTCGCCCTGCCGCACCGAGAGGCCGACCCCGAACAGGATCTGGCTGGTGCCGTAATAGACGTCGAGATCGGCGACTTCGATGATAGCGGCGCTCATGCGGCGGCTCCCGCATGTTCGGTGCCGAGATAGGCCTCGATCACCGCGCTGTTGTTGCGGATCTCGTCGGGCGTGCCGGTCGCGAGGATGCGGCCATAGCAGAGCACGACGATTTTGGGCGCGATCTTGAACACGATGTCCATGTCGTGCTCGATGAAGACGACGGTGATCTTTTGGGTCTCCCAGAGCTCGCGCACCTTCTCGATCATGCGCCAGCGCTCCTCCGGGCCCATGCCGGCGGTCGGCTCGTCCAGCAGCAGCACCTTCGGTTCGAGCACCAAGGCTAGCGCGATATCGAGCAGCTTCTGGTCGCCATGCGAGAGCGTCGCGGCGGTACGATTGCGTTTTCCCGCGAGTCCCAGCAGTTCCATCACATGCTCGGCGCGATCGCATGTCTCCGGCAAGGGAAAGCGCTTGTGCAGAACTGCGGAGGTGCGTTGATCGGCGCTGACGGCGGCAAGCATGGTCTCCTGCACCGTCAGCGATTTGAAGATGCTCGCGACCTGGAAGGCACGGCCGATGCCGTGGCGCACGATCTCCGGCGGCGACCGGCCGGCGAGATCGACACCGTCGAGCAGCACCTGTCCGGAATCCGGTTTCAGTGCACCGGTGATGAGGTTGAAGAACGTGCTCTTGCCCGCGCCGTTCGGGCCGATCACGGCGGTGAGCGAGCCGTCGGGGAAGTCGAGCGTGACGTCGTTGGTCGCCTTCACGCCGCCGAAGGATTTTGCGAGGTTGCGGATCTCGAGCATGGCTAGCGCCCCTCGCCCCCATCGCGCCGGTGCGCGTACCATTCGGCGACGAAATCGAGCAGGCCCTTGCGCAGGCCCAACGCGAAGAACAGGATGACCACGCCGAGCACGATGCCGTGGTATTCGGTGAAGCGCGTGACGGTGTCGTTGAGCAGCAGCAGCAGCACCGTGCCCACCATCGGCCCCAAAAAGGTCGAGACTCCGCCGAGCATGTTGATGAAGATGCCTTCGCCCGAGATGGTCCAGTAGGCGAATTCCGGATAGGCGCCGGAGACGAACAGCGCCATCACCATGCCGCCCATCGACGCGAACAGCGCGGCCAGCACGAACACGGTGAGTTTTGCGCGCCAGACGTCGATCCCGAGGAAGCTCGCGCGCGCGGCATTGTCGCGGATCATGCGCAACGTGTAGCCGAACGGCGATTGCGCGATCTGGCGCATCGCGAGCAGGCCGAGGATCAGCAGCGCGCAGCTCGCGACATAGAGATGGACGTGGTTGGCGAGGTCGACGCCGAGGAAGACGGGGCGCGGAATGCCGCCGCGCAGGCCCTGGTCGCCGCCGGTGAAGGAGGCCCAGGACAGGATCGTCGAGTGAATCAGCATCTGGAAGGCGAGCGTGACGAAGGCGAAGTAGATCTCCTTCAGCCGCACGCAGATCGCGCCGATCACGGCCGCGATCACCGCGGTGATCGCGAGCGTCGCGACGAAGGCGACCGGAATCGGCACGCCAAGCTTCTGCATGATCAGGCCGAAGCTGTAGGCCCCAAGGCCAAAGAACATGCCGTGGCCGAACGAGGTCAGCCCGGTATAGCCGACCAGCAGATTGAGCGAGGTCGCGAACAGGCCGTAGGCCGAGCAGCGAATGACGAAGTCGAGCAGCGCCTTGCTGCCGGTGAACAGCGGCAGGCCCGCCAGCACGGCGAAGGCGATCAGCGCGATCAGCACATCTCGATAGCGGTGCAGCGACGCGCCACCGCGCACCGGCGCCAGCGCGCGTCCGGCCTCCAGCTCGGTCATGCCGCCTCCTTGCCGAACAGGCCGGTAGGCTTGGAGACCAGCACGATCACCATGAACAGATACATCAGGCCTTCCGTGAACAGGGGAAAGCCGAGCGAGCCGAACGATCTGATCAGCCCGAGCAGCAGCGCACCGATCAGCGCGCCCAGGATCGAGCCCATGCCGCCGATCACGGTGACGATGAAGGATTCGATCAGCACCGAGAACCCCATGCCCGGGGTCAGCGACCGCACCGGCGCCGCGAGCGCACCAGCCAGCCCCGCCAGCATGCCGCCGAGCGCGAACACGCCGCCATAGATCAGGCCGGTGTTGATGCCGAGCGCCGACACCATGCCGGGATTATGCGCGGCGGCGCGGATCACCTTGCCAATGCGGCTGCGCGACAATCCGATGCCGAGCACGACGGCCATGGCGAGCGCGACGCCGATCAGCAGCAGGTAATAAGGCGGCACCACGCCGCCGGCGATGAACAGCGGCATCACCTGGAACGCCGAGGGCATGCCCATCGACTTGAATTCCGGTCCCCAGATCAAGCGCACGACGTCGTCGAAGATCAGCACGAAAGCGTAGCAGACGAGCAGCTGCATCAAGACATCGGCGCCATAGACGCGGCTCATGAAGACGCGCTCGAAGATCAGGCCGAGGATCGCGGTGCCTGCCGCGCCTGCCAGCATGGCGAGCGCAAAGCTGTCGGTGAGGTGGTAGGCGGTCATCGCGAAATAGGCACCGAACATGTAGAAGGCGCCGTGGCTGAAATTGACGACCTTCAGCACGCCAAAGATCAGCGTCAGCCCGACCGCGACCAGGAACAGCAGCATGCCGATGATGAGGCCGCTGGTGGTTTGCGTCACCAGGCAGGCGGAGCTGGAGAGGCAGCCGGTGAGCGCGTCGAGATCCACGGGAGCACTTTCATTGCGGCGCGCCGGATGCGGCGCGGAAAACGAAACGAAGGCGGAGGCGATCGCCCGCCTCCGCCCTGGGCGTGATCAGGTGTAGCCCTTGCTCTTCTTCCACTCGGCCTCGAGCTCGAAGATGGTCTTCCAGTCACCGGCCTTGACCTCGGGCACATAAGGCTCCTGCGGGATCGTGGTACCCCAGCCGATGGCGTAGCCGACCAGCGTGTGGTCGTCGCCGCGCATCGTCACCGTGCCGTCGGCGCCGAACGGGCACTTGATGGTGAGGCCCTTCAGGACTTCCGCGAGCTTCTTGCCGTCGGTGGAGTTCGCTTTCCTGGCGGCCTCGCTGAGGAACATCACGGCGGTCGCGTTCTGCCACGACCAGTTGGTCGGATACTCGTTGTACTTGGCCTTGTAGGCATCGCCCCAGGCGGCGTTCTCCGGCGTGGCCGGGAACGATTTGATGTAGCGGTTGCCGGAATGGATGCCCTTCGGCAGGTTCTTCACCACCGTCAGCGCGGTGTAGTCGGCCATGTTGACCGCGAACACCTCCATCTGGGTGAACATCGCGTAGATGTTGGCCTGGTCGATGTAGGAGGTGAGATCGCCGCCCCACAGGCAGGAGTACAGCGCCTGCGGCTTGGCCTGGAGGATCTTGGTCACGACCTCGGTGTAATCGGGCTGGAACAGCTTTGGCCAGGACTCGCTGATGACCTCGACATCAGGTGCGAAGCGTTTCAGGTACAGCGTGAACTCGCCCGTGGTGTCGCGGCCATAGGCGTAGTCCGGCGAGCAGGTCGCCCATTTCTTCAGGCCTTTTGCCTTGGCGATCGACGCCGCATAGCTGCCGCCGACGATGGAATCGTGGATGCCTTGCCGGACGCAGCGGAACGCGTTCGGGATGTGCTGCTTGGGATCGGCGGTGAGCGAGGACGCCTCCGAGCAGGTGTGGATGCAGAGCACGCCGAGATCGCGCGCGACCTCATGCACCGCGAACGATCCGGACGACGCCTCGCCATCGAGCAGCAGCTCGCAGCCGTCGGTATTGACGAGCTCGCGCGCGACACGCGCGGCCTCCTGCGGCTGGCCCTTGGAGTCGCGGACCACCATCTCGATCTGACGGCCGGCAAGGCCGCCGGCGGCATTGACCTTCTCGACCTCGAGCATCACGGCGTTGCGCGAGGATGTGCCGAGCTGCGCGACGCGGCCCGACAAAATCGTCGGCATGCCGATCTTGACCGTCTTGGCTTGCGCCCGCGCCACCCACGGCGCGGCAACACTCATCGCACCGGCGCCCATCAGCGCCAGCGTTGAACGGCGGCTGATGCCCGGCGTGCGGGTTCTCGTCATTTTCCCCTCCCTCTGTCGGGTCGGCGTTTTCAATCCCTCGCCGGAGATCGTTTCGTCTCCGTGCTCCCGAACAATTCCAGAGGCAGGGGGTGACGTCAAGACAAACATGAATTATGAGTCACTATTCATCCGGGAGGAAACGAGGCCGGCAATCGGCCCAGCATCGCCAAATGATCAATCTTTCGAGCTTCATCACCTTCCATGCCCGGCGGACGCCGGAGCGCCCCGCGCTGAAATACCGCGGCGAGGAGATCACCTACGCGGTGTTCGACAGGCGCGTTCGCGAGGTCGCCGGCTGGCTCGCGTCGCAAGGCATCGGCGCCGGCGACGTCGTGGCTGTGCTGATGAAGAACAGCGCGGCGTTCCTGGAGCTGGTCTTCGCCACCAGCCATCTCGGCGCGGTGTTCCTGCCGATCAACTTTCGCCTCTCGCGTGACGAGGTCGGCTACATCGCCGGCAATGCCGGCGCGCGGCTGTTGCTCGCCGATGAGGAACTGGCGGCGAACGCGGCAGGGGCGAAGGTCATCGCGCTGAACGAAGCCGCGCAGCAAAGCGTGACGTGCCTCGCGGGCGACGCAGCGCCCGCGCCGATGCACGTCCGCGCGCCATCCGACCTGATGCGGCTGATGTACACCTCGGGTACCACCGACCGCCCCAAGGGCGTGATGCTCTCTTACGATAATTTCTACTGGAAGTCGGCCGACCAGACCATCGCGCTCGGCCTTGGCGCCGACACGCGGCTGCTCGTCGTCGGCCCGCTCTATCACGTCGGCGCGCTCGACCTGCCCGGCATCGCCGTGCTCTGGCATGGCGGCTTCATCCGCATCGAACGCAATTTCGAGCCGGAGGCCGCGCTTGCGGCGATCGCCGAGGACAGGCTCAACGCCGCCTGGTTCGCGCCCGTCATGACCACCGCGATGCTCACCTGCCCCACGCGCGACCGCTACGACGTCTCCAGCCTGGAATGGGCGATCGGCGGCGGCGAGAAGACGCCGGAAGTCCGCATCCGCTCCTTCTCCGAATTCTTCCGCAACGCGCGCTACATTGACGCCTATGGCCTCACCGAGACCGTCGGCGGCGACACCTTCATGGAAGCCGGCCGCGAGATCGAGAAGATCGGTTCGACCGGGCGCGCGATTGCCCATGTCGAGATCGAGATCCGCGACGAGGATGGCAAGGCGCTGCCGCCGAACGTCAACGGCGAGATCTGCCTGCGTGGGCCCAAGATCACGCGCGGCTACTGGAAGGACCCGGAAAAGACCGCGTCCGCCTTCTTCGGCGACTGGTTCCGCAGCGGCGATGTCGGCTATCTCGACGACGAGGGCTTCCTGTATCTGACCGACCGCAAGAAGGACATGATCATCTCCGGCGGCGAGAACATCGCCTCCTCCGAGGTCGAGCGCGTCATCTACGAGCTATCGGAGGTGCGCGAGGTCGCGGTGATCGGTTTGCGCGATGCGCACTGGGGCGAGCGTCCGGTGGCCATCGTCGTGCTGGCCGAGGGCGCGAGCCTCGCGCTTGCTGCCCTCACAACACACTGCCGCGCGCGGCTGGCGAGCTACAAGGTGCCGAAGCAGCTGATCATCCGCGACAGCCTGCCGCGCAATCCGAGCGGAAAGATTCTCAAGCGCGTGCTGCGCGCCGAGCTGGAGACGTCTGAATGACGCAAGCGAATGCCAAGGTCGCAAAGCTCAACCGCATCGAGCGCAACGCCTGGACCAAGCAGAAGATCTTCGACGCCGCGACGAAAGTCGTCGGCCAGCACGGCTATGCCGAAGCGTCCGTCGCCCGCATCACCGAGCAGGCCGGCGTGGCGCAAGGCACCTTCTACAATCATTTCGAGAACCGGCAGGAGCTGCTCGACCAGCTCCTGCCCAAGATCGGCCTCGACATGGTCGAGTTCATCCGCGCCCGCACCGGGACGGCGGATGCGGCACGACAGGAGATTTCGCGCTTCGCCGCCTTCTTCGATTTCATCCGCGAGGTGCCGGAGTTCTTGCGCATCCTCAACGAAGCCGAGTTCTTCGCACCCATTGGCTACCAGAAGCATCTCGACAATATCTCGGTCGCCTATGTCCGCATTTTGCGCCGGGCGCGAGGCTCGGGCGCGATTCACGATTACAGCGACGAGGAATTCGAGGCCATCGTCCACATGCTGATGGGCTCGCGCGGCTATCTCAGCCGCCGCTACTCCTATTCGGAAGGCGGCGTCACCGCCGTGCCCGATCACGTCATCTCGGCCTATCGGAAGCTGATGACACGCGGCCTCTTCAGCACCTCGGGAGATCAGGACACGCCATGAACATCGCATCTCCCCCCGGGCCGTTCGACATCGCTTCGGCCATCGCCGAGGGCGACATCCGCTGTCTCCTGATGGTACTCGTGCACATGACCGGCGACGAGAAGTGGCTCGAGCCGCCGTATTTGCCCAAGCGCGACATCCGCCTCATCCCCGATCCCGAAGCCGGCGTGCCCCGCGAGATCCAGGACGAGATCCGCGCTGCGGTCGTCAAGCTCTTCGCCAACGGCACGCCCGAACCGGTCATCACCGATCCGGGGGAAGAGCTGTTGCTGAAGATGATGCGCGCCTGCCTCGGCGAGAACGTCGCGCCGGAATATGCGCCGCTGATGCGCGAGGAGATGGGTTTTGTGCCACGCGAGGCGCGCTGGGCCAAGCATCCTTCGGATCAGAAGCTTGCGGAGCAACATGTCCTGATCGTCGGCGCAGGCGTCTGCGCCATCGCGCTCGGCGTCGCGCTCGGCCATCTCGGCATCCCCTACACCATCGTCGAGAAGAACGCCGAACTCGGCGGCACCTGGTGGATCAACCGCTATCCCGGCTGCGGCGTCGATACGCCGAACCATTCCTATTCGTATTCGTTCGGCTCGGGCAATGCATGGACGCGCTATTTCTGCCAGCGCGAAGAGCTGCTCGGCTACCTGCTGAAGGTCGCCGACGAATACGGCATCCGCAAGCATCTGCGCGTCGATACCGAGCTGACCTCGTCGCGCTGGGACGAGGGCAGGCGGCGCTGGATCTCGACGCTCAAGACCGCGAATGGCGAAGAGACCTTCGAATCCACCGCCCTGGTCTCGGCCATCGGCCAGCTCAACGATCCCTCCCGCGCCCACTTCAAGGGCGAAGAGAGCTTCAAGGGAACGATCCTGCATTCCGCGCTCTGGTCGTACGACATCGACATCGACGGCAAGCACGTCGCCGTGATCGGCACCGGCGCAACGTCGATGCAGCTGGTGCCGGCGATCGCCGGCCGCGTCGCCTCCGTCACGGTCTATCAGCGCAGTGCGCAATGGGCGCGGCCGGTGAAGGGCTATGCCGATCCGATCAGCGAAGGCGCGCGCTGGCTGCTCGCGCACCTGCCGTTCTATGTGCAGTGGTACCGCTTCAACATGTTCTGGCGCTATGGCGACGGCCTGCTGCCGTTCCTGCGCAAGGACCCGGCCTGGCCGCATCCCGAGCGCGCCGTCAACAAGGGCAACGACCGGCATCGCCAGGAGCTGACCGACTTCATCCACACCGAGCTGAAGGACCGGCCCGACCTGATCGCAAAATGCGTGCCGACCTACCCGCCCTACGGCAAGCGCATCCTGCTCGACAACAACTGGTTCAAGACCTTGACGCGGGACAATGTCGAGCTCGTCACCGATGCGATCGACCATTTCGACCAGACCGGCATCGTCACCGCCGATGGCAAGCAGCGCCCTGCCGACGTCATCGTGGTCGCGACCGGCTTCAAGGTGACGGAGATGGCCGCGCGCCTCAATATCAGCGGCCGTGGCGGCAAGGATTTGCGGCAGGCCTGGGCCAACGACAATCCGACCGCGTTCCTCGGCATGACCGTGCCCGACTTTCCAAATTTCTTCTGCATGCTCGGCCCGAACTCCGGCCCCGCGCATGGCGGCAGCGTCATCTTCCAGTCGGAATGCCAGAGCCGTTACATCTCCGCCTGCCTTGCCGAAATGATCGCGCACGACGTCGCCGCGATCGACGTTCGCCCGGACGTGCTCGACGACCATGTCCGCAAGATCGATGCCGAGCACGAGGGTATGATCTGGACCCATCCGGGCATGAGCACGTATTATCGCAACAGCAGTGGCCGCGTGTTCTCGGCGATGCCCTGGCGGTTCGTGGATTACTGGCGCATGACGCACGATCCGGATATGCGGCAGTATCGGCTGACGAAGGGGTAGACTGGTCTCGCTACCGACCAGCGGTAGCGAGAGCGCCCACTTTCACCACGTCGTCATTGCGAGCTCGCAATGACGGAACTGGCGGCCTGTTACGCCGCGAGCCCACTCTCCACCGGAGCAAACTCCAGCCCGAGACTTTCCGCCACCGCCTTGTTGGTGATGCGGCCGCGATGCACGTTCAACCCGTTGCGCAAATGCTGATTCTCCAGCACCGCGGCAAAGCCCTTGTTCGCCAGCGCGAGGCCGAACGGCAGCGTCGCATTGTTCAGCGCCTGGCTCGACGTCACAGGCACCGCACCCGGCATGTTGGCGACGCAATAATGCACGACGCCGTCGACCTCATAGGTCGGCTCCGCATGCGTGGTCGGATGCGAGGTCTCGAAACAGCCGCCCTGGTCGATGGCGACGTCGACCAGCACGGCCCCCGGCCGCATCGATTTGAGCATCGCCCGGGTGACGAGCCTTGGCGCGCTGGCACCCGGCACCAGCACCGCACCGATCACGACGTCGGCGGCGAACACTTCCTCCTCGACCGACTCGATCGTCGAGAAGCGCGTGCGCACCCGGCCGGCAAAGAGATCGTCCAATTCACGCAGCCGGGGAAGAGAGCGGTCGATCACGGTGACTTCCGCGCCGAGCCCCGCGGCCATGCGCGCCGCCTGCGTTCCCACCACGCCGCCGCCGAGCACGACGACCCGTGCCGGCTGCACGCCGGGGACGCCGCCGAGCAGCAGCCCGCGGCCGCCGGCCGATCGCTTGAGCGCGGCGCCGGCTGCCTCGATGGCGAGGCGGCCGGCGACTTCGCTCATCGGCGCAAGCAGGGGGAGGTGACCGGCCGCGTCGGTGACGGTTTCATAGGCGATCGCCGTACAACCGGAAGCGAGCAGGCCCTTGGCCTGTTCGGGATCCGGCGCAAGATGAAGGTAAGTAAACAGGATCTGGCTTTCGCGGAGCTGGGCCCATTCGCTCTTCTGCGGCTCCTTCACCTTCACGATCATGTCGGACTCGGCGAAGATGTCGCGCGCGCGCTCGGCGATGGAGGCCCCTGCCCGCCGATATACCTCATCGGACGCGCCGATGCCGCTGCCGGCACCGGTCTCGACCGTCACCTGGTGCCCGGCCGCGACATACTCACGGACGGCGCCCGGGGTCAGCCCGACGCGATATTCCTGCACCTTGATCTCCCTGGGCACCCCGACACGCATCTTCCGCTCCTTCGCCGCCGCGTTGATTCCATTGTTGATCGTAGCGAGGGGGCCGGTTTGGTTTCGTGCAAATATCCGCTAGTTTCGGCATGCGTGCGCCGGTTTCCGGCGCGCAAGTGCCATTTCACGCTGGAAACGAAACATTGGCCCTCGACCGGAAAGATCTCGCCATCCTCGCGGAACTCACCACCAATGCGCGAGCCAGCCACACCGAGCTCGCCAACAAGGTCGGCCTGTCGAGCACCGCGCTGGCGCGCCGGCAGAAGACGCTCGAGGATGACGGCTACATCCAGGCCTATCAGGCCGCGCTCGATCTCAAGCAGTTCGGCCTCACCACGACGGTGCTGGTCCGCATCGCGCTGGAGAGCCAGAGCGATGAGGCGCTGAAGGCGTTCGAGGCCGAGGTGGTGAAATGCCCCTCCGTCGTGCGCTGCTTCCTGATGTCGGGAACCGACGACTACATCCTGATCGTGCTCGCCCGCGACATCCAGGATTTCGAGCGCATCCACCGCACCGAGCTGTCGCGCCTGCCGCGCGTGGCGCGGGTGCAATCGAGTTTTGCGCTGCGCGAGGTCGTCAACCGCGCCGTGCCGATCGTGGTGTTCGGCGAAGGCAAGCGGTAGCGCCCCTCCTTCCCGGCCTGCCGTCATAGAACTGTCATCGAATGTGCAGAGACCTGTCAGTCTCTGCTCATTCGGGACACGTCATGGACTATTTCAAGCGCTTCAACTTCCTGTTCGCCGCACCCGTGTTTGATGCGGACGACCTCGAGGGCATCCGTTTCAACCAGATCATCGAGGAGATCCAGCGCTCCGGCTTCGAGGTGGTCCGGGCCCGCAAGCTGGAGGACGCCGAGATCGCGGTGCAGACCGATGCCGCGATCGGCTGCATGGTGGTGGATTGGGGCAAGAAGGGCCTTGAAGGCAAGACCTCCGCGCTGATCAATCTGATGCGGCGCCGGGGCCTTGATTTCCCGATCATCCTCCTGATCCGGCGCAAGCGCTTCGAGGACCTCCCCGTCGAGGTGCTCGACTTCATCGACGGCTACGTCTTCTTGTCGGAGGAGACGCCGACCTTCATCGCCAAGAACCTGATCAGCCGGCTCAAGCAATATGCCGAGACGCTGAAGACGCCGTTCTTCGGGGCCCTCGTCGACTATGCCGAGGAAGGCAACCAGCTCTGGACCTGTCCGGGCCACAATGGTGGTGTGTTCTACAACCGCAGTCCGATCGGGCGCGTGTTCGTCGAGCATCTCGGCGAATCCGTGTTCCGCGACGACCTCGACAATTCCGTGCTCGACCTCGGCGACCTCCTCACCCATGAGGGTCCGGCGCTGAAGGCGCAGAAGGAAGCCGCCGCAATCTTCGGCGCGGAAAAGACCTATTTCGTGCTCAACGGCACCTCGACCTCGAACAAGGTCGCGCTCGGCGCGCTCGTCACCGACGGCGACCTCGTGCTGTTCGACCGCAACAACCACAAGGCGGCCCATCACGGCGCGCTGATGATCAATGGCGGCATCCCGGTCTATGTCCCGACCATCCGCAACGCCTGGGGCCTGATCGGCCCGATGCGCTGGGACGTGCTGGACGAAAAGGCGCTACGCGAGGCGATTCGCAACCATCCGCTGGTCACGGACAAGGACGCCTGGCGCAAGGAGCGGCCGTTCCGCGTCGCCGTGGTCGAGCAATGCACCTATGACGGCTCGATCCACAGCGCCGAGATGATTTTGAAGCGCATCGGTCATCTCTGCGAGTACATCCTGTTCGACGAGGCCTGGGCCGGCTTCATGAAATTCCACCCGCTCTATGCCGGCCGTTTCGCCATGGGCCTCGCCAACCTTCCCCCGGAGGCGCCGGGCATCATCGCGACGCAGTCGACCCACAAGCAGCTGGCGAGCTTCTCGCAGGCCTCGCAGATCCATATCAAGGACCGTCACATCCGCGGCCAGAAGCGGCGCGTCGAGCACCGCCGCTTCAACGAGAGCTTCATGCAGCACGCCTCCACGTCGCCGTTCTATCCGCTGTTCGCCTCGCTCGACGTCGGTGCGCAGATGATGAAGGGTCGCTCCGGCGAAGTGCTGTGGGACGATACGATCCGCCTCGGCATCGAGCTGCGCAAAAAGATCCGCGCGATGCGCCGGGAGTTCGAGGAGAAGGAACAGAATCCCGATCGGCGCTGGTTCTTCGAGCCCTTCGTGCCCGATCGCGTCGCGATTCCCGACGTCAGCCGCCCCGGCGGCGCGCACAACGTTGCCTGGGAGACGCTGTCCACCGACGAGCTCGCGACCAATCCTGCGCTCTGGCAGCTCTCTCCCGATACCAACTGGCACGGCTTTCCCGATCTCGCGGAAGGCTTTGCCATGACCGATCCGAACAAGCTGACGCTGCTCACGCCCGGCTTCGATCGCGCCACCGGCGCCTATGCCGAGCACGGCATCCCTGCCCCGGTCGTCGCACAATATCTGCGCGAAAACCGCATCGTCCCCGAAAAGAACGACCTCAACTCCCTGCTGTTCCTGCTCACCCCCGGCGTCGAGGCGAGCAAGGCCGGCACGTTGATCTCCGGCCTCGTCGCCTTCAAGAGGCTCCACGACGACAATGCGTTGCTGGCGGATGCAATCCCGGAGTTCCATCAGCGGCGGCAGGCGCGCTATGCCGGCGTGCGGCTGCGCGACCTCTGCGGCGAGATGCACCGCTTCTTCCGCGCCGCCGACGTCAGCGCACTCCAGGCCCGGCAGTTCATGCCCGAGCACATGCCGGAGATCGCCATGTCGCCCCGCGATGCCGCACGCTATCTGTTCAAGAACGACGTCGACTACCTGCCGATCGAGGCGATCGCGGGCCGCATCGCGACCACGCCCTTCGTGGTCTATCCGCCCGGCATCGCCACCATCGTGCCAGGCGAGCGACTGACGGAACGCGCCAAGCCGATGGTGGATTATCTCAAGATGTTCGAGACCTGCTTCAATACGTTTCCGGGCTTCGATGTGGAAATCCAGGGCGTCTACAAGGAGATCGATGCGCAGGGCCGTATCGGGCTCTATACTTACGTCGTTGCCGAGTAGGTGCCGATGAACGAAACAGCGATTGCCCGTTCTGATGATGAACGGGTTCTGGTCCGCCCCTCACGCGAGAGCGACGTCGAAGCGATGCTGGCGATCTACCGCCACCACGTCCGCAATGGCGTGCCGCGCGACGTGGTGGGAACCGGCGCGCCGGAGCCGGACGATTTGCGCGACCGGCGCAAGAATCTGAAGCAGACCCGCCTGCCGCATCTGGTCGCGACCTGGCGCGGCGAGGTCGTCGGCTATTGCTATGCGGTGCTGTTTCGCAAGCGGCCGGCCTATCGCTACACGGCCAAGCACTCGATCTACGTCCACCACGAGCATCTCGGCCGCGGGGTGGGACGGCTTCTGCTCCAGGAACTGATCGATGCGTGCGCCGCGGCCGGCTTCCGCCAGATGATCGGCTATATCGATGCCGACAACGCGCCCTCGCTGGCGCTGCACGAAAAATTCGGCTTCGCGCGCGCCGGCCTGCTCTGCGGCGTCGCCTACCGCCACGGCCGCTGGTCCGACACCGTCATGGTGCAGCGTTCGCTCGGCGCGGGTGTCACCGCGCCGCCGTCGCTCATGACCCCCGGCCGTTGAACCTCACGACGGAAAGTCTGCCGGTCTGACCTGGATGCGGTCGGCATGCAGCGACCAGTGATGCAACGCCTGGTCCTTGCAGAATTTTGCTTTCGCCCGCTCCCTGGCCTCGTCCGCATCGACGGCGTCGATCTCAAGCGTGCCCTGGCACACCTCGGTCTGCCGGCCGTACTCCCCGAGCACGTCCTTCATGAACCTGACGACATAAGTTGACATGGGACCTCCCTGCTGCCCCGACGGCACTGTAATCCCATTCTGCCCGGACCGGGGAAGGAGATTTTGACGCGGATCAAGGCCGGGGGCGCAAGCGGAAGATTCGTTGCGGAACCCGCCGCGCGGGTTTATGGGCACATGCCGGTCGCCCACGAGGATTTTGCCTTGCACTTTGTCTCCGATACCGAAGTCACGAAAGTTCTGACGTTTCCGATCCTCATTGCAGCGCTGGAGGAGGCGCATCGCCGGCCGAAGATGGAGGTTCTGGACGCCTTCCTCGGCGGCGAAGGGGCGCAATATGTCATCCGCAGTGCCGTCGATCCCGGCCGCTACATGGCGAGCAAGATGTTCACCAGCTTTCCGGCCAATCTGGCGGAGGGGAAGATGCCGGCGGTGCAGGCCGTCTGCGTGCTGTTCGACGGCACCAATGGCAAGCCGCTGGCGGCGATGGACGGCACCGAGATCACGCATTGGCGCACTGCCGCCGATTCCGCGCTGGGCACGAAACTGCTCGCCCCGCCCCATCCCGAGACGCTGCTCTGCGTCGGCGCCGGCGAGATGGCGGAATGGCTGATCCGGGGACATCGCACCGTCCGGCCATCCCTCGCGCGCGTGCTGATCTGGAATCGAAGCCTGGACCGCGCCGCGGATCTCGCCCAGCGTCTGGCGAAGGACGGCGTCAAGGCGGAGACGATCACGGATCTCGACGCGGCGACGCGGGAGGCCGACCTGATCACGACCTGCACCCGCGCACATCAACCGCTGATCAAGGGCTGCAATGTGCGGCCGGGCACGCATCTCGACCTCGTCGGCGGCTACACGCCGCAAACGCGCGAGGCAGATGACGACGCAGCAAGGAGGTCGCGCATCTTCGTGGACCGGCGGGAATCCGCCTTCCACGGCGTCGGTGACATCCTGCAACCGATCGCCAGCGGCGCGATCAGCGAGACCGACGTCCTCGGCGACCTCTACGATCTCGCCGGCGGTCGCGTGCAGGGCCGCACCTCACCGTCCGACGTCACCTTCTTCAAGAATGCGGGTGGCGGCCATCTCGACCTCATGACCTGCGAGGCCGTGTTCAAGCAGATCGGCACCAAGCTGGGCTAGAGGCCGCCGCCGAGGCGGGCCGGCATCAGCGATCACGTCTTGATCTCGAGCAGGGTGTCTTGCGTCTCGGCGTAGGCCTGAATGACTTTCGCATTGGCAATGAAGCTGTACTTTGCGGTCACCAGCTCAGCGAATTCGCTGGTGAGATCGACATTCGGCGCGGCGACCAGGCCGTCCTGGTTTGCAAAGGGCGCGCTCGGGTCGGATTGCGCGGTATAGCTCGGCGAAACCGTCGACACGGTCGCGCTGGTGCCGCCCGGCGTCGAGCCGCTCGATTGAGAGACCTGATCGACTCGCAGCGGCACATAAGCCGCGGGAAACGTCGGGGCAATGCCCGCACCGGTCGATGCGCCCGATCCGCCTGACGCCGGCAGTGGGCCGGTCGTTTGAGCGTTGGCGATGTTGCTCGCCGCCACGCTCACGCGCAGGCTCGCCGCAGACAATCCGGAGGTCGCAATCGAAAGTATGCTCATGCCCCTGATTTACAGGACAAGTCATACGCCTTCACTCACGCCCTCGGTAAAATGCGCGGCTTTCTGTTTGCACCTTCATAACCAACGATCGGAGCGCAACCAGACGTCGCGCACCCCTAGCCCGGTGTCACGCCAAAGGCATGCTTGAAGCGCTCGGCATAGCGCGGCCAGACCTCGGGATTGATGATGCGCGGCGGGCGCTTGCCGTCCAGCGTGTCCAGCACCTGCTCCGCGGCGATGCGGCCCATGTTCTGGCGCGCCTCGATGGTGACGCCTGCGGTGTGCGGGCTCGCCAGCACGTTGTCGAACTGGAGCAGCGGATGCTCCGGCGGCGGCGGCTCCTTGGACCAGACGTCGAGGCCGGCACCGGCGATGCGCTTGTCGCGCAAGGCCTGGAGCAGCGCGTCCTCGTCGTGGATGAATCCGCGCGCCGTGGTGATGAAGTAGGCATGCGGCTGCATCAGCGCGAATTCGCGCGTGCTGATCATGTTGCGGCTGCGCTTGTCGAGCGGACAGGAGATCGAGACGAAATCGGCGCGCCGCAACAGCTCGTCGAGCTCCACTTTCTCCCCGCCGCGCTCGGCCATCACCTCGGCCGTCAGATACGGATCATAGGCCAGCACCGTCATGCCGAGCAGGCCCTTGCAGAGTGCTGCGATGCGGCGGCCGACATTGCCCAGACCAACGATGCCGACGGTCTTGCGCTCGACCTCGTTGCCGATGAGCTCGTTGCGGTTGACGTCGGCTTCCCTGCGCAGCTTGCGGTCGGACTGGATGATCCGCTTGGACAGCGTCAGCATCATCGCCAGCGCATGCTCGGCAACCGAATGGGCGTTGCCGCCGGACTGGTTGACGACCAGCACGCCCGCATCCGTGCAGGCCTCGACGTCGACGGGGTCGAAGCCCGCGCCGTTGCTGGAGACGAGCAGCAGGTTCGGCGTACGCTTCAGGAGGGCGGCGTCGACATGGAAATGCGGGGCCAACTCGTCGCGGGCAGCACCGATCTGGTAGACATGGGCGGCGCTCAGGATCGGCGCGTAAAAGTCTTCGGGACTCTCATTCTCGATGCGGTCGAGCCGGACGTCAGGCCGCGCCTTGAGGATGTCGATATAGATCGGATTGGCCAGATATTTGACGTAGAAGACGCGCTTGCTGTTGACGGACATCAAAACCCTTCCGGCTCTCTCGAGGGAGGCCCGCAAGGTCAGCGCGACGCGCGCCCGTCCATGCCTTCCTCCCGTTTTTCGTTATCGCCATCTTATGACATGGCAATGCCGGCCACGGCAGGCCGTCTGGCGCAGATCACGGTGCCGGCCCGGACATGTTGACAAACCTGCTGCCTGCGTCAAGTTCGGCGGACCGCCGCGACGGTCAAGACCAAGAAGCATGCGCGGCGCGAGGGAGAACGCAATGGCAATTGCGGAGCAGCAAACGCAGGCGGCACAGGGCTCCAGCGACAAGAGCTGGCATGGCATCGTCCTGCAAACCCTGAAGCGGAACGAGATCAGCCTGATCCCCTACGTGCCCGACCGCGTGCTGACGCCGCTGATCAAGAATTTGCACGCCGATCCCTTCTTCACCACCTTTGCCACCGCCCGCGAGGAGGAGGCCGTCGGCATCGTTTCCGGCGCCTGGATGGGCGGACGGCGCGGCGCGGTGCTGATGCAGACCTCCGGCTTTGCGACGCTGGCCAACACGCTCGCCTCGCTCGCGGTGCCCTATCAGATCCCGCTGATCATGTTCGTCTCCGAGCGCGGCACGCTCGGCGAGTTCAACTATGGCCAGTCGCTGGTCTGCCGGACCATGCGCCCGGTGCTGGACTCCCTCGCGATCGAGCACCACACCATCACAAGGCTCGACGAGCTCGAATTCATCACCGACCGCTCGATCAAGCAGGCCGTCACCACGCAGGCGCCGGTGGCGCTGATCCTCAACCCGCTGCTCACCGGCGGCAAGACCTTCGACAAGTGAGGCCGGCGATGGACAACCGCAACACCAAGGTCATGAACCGCTTCGATGTCACCTCGCGGCTGATCGCAAAACTCAAGCACGAGGAAGCCGTGATCGGCGGCATCGGCAACACCAATTTCGACCTCTGGGCCGCCGGCCACCGCCCGCAGAATTTCTACATGCTGGGCAGCATGGGCCTCGCCTTCCCGATCGCGCTCGGCGTCGCGCTGGCGCAGCCCGACCGCCGCGTGTTCGCGCTCGAAGGCGACGGCTCGCTGTTGATGCAGCTCGGCGCGCTCTCGACCATTGCGACGTCGAAGCCGAAGAACCTGATCATGATCGTGATGGACAACGGCATCTACCAGATCACCGGTGCGCAGCCGACGCCGGCCGCAGGCGTCGCCGATATCGTCGCCATCGCCACCGGCTCGGGGGTCGCCCGGAGCTCCTGGGCCGCGGACGAGGAGGATTTCGAGCGGCTGGTCGACGAGGCCATGTCCGCCGCCGAGCCCAGCCTGATCGCGGTCCGTATCGACGACAAGCCGGGCGTCGGCACCACCCGCAGGGATCCCGTGCAGATCCGGGAGCGGTTCATGCACGGCCTCGGCGTGCGCGAGCCGCTTTAAGTTCCGTCATTAACTACACGGCGATCTGATCCTTTCGCCGCAACCGGCTGTCGCGATTCCGTGCTATCGCCACCCGATGTCCATTTTTGTTCGCTTTTTTGCCTGGCTGCTTGCCGCCGCCGTCACCTTCGCAACCCTCGGGCCGCCGAGCCTGCGCCCCCATTCCGATCTCGGACAGGACGGCGAGCATGCGCTCGCCTTCATCCTGATCGGGCTCGCGTTCGGCCTCGCCTACCGGCAGCGCCGCCTCGCGGTTGCGGTCGTCGCGGTGGGCCTGATCGGCGTCCTCGAGCTGATGCAATTCTGGGCACCGGGCCGGCATGCGCGGCTGGAGGATTTCCTGGTCGATGCGGCCACCGCCTGCGTCGGATTTGCGCTGGCGGCCATCGCCGACTGGGCGATGACGCGGCTTCGCGCCGGCTCGGCCGTCGCAAGCCAAGGCCCCGCGGAGTGATGCTCCGCAGGGCCCATTTCTTTCAAGCCGATGCCTGCGCCGATCAGTCGATGATCTTGACGACGCGGCGGGTTCGCGGCTCGACGATCACGCGGCGATCGTTGACGACCGCATAGCGGTACTCGGTGTAGTTCGGCACGGGGCGCAGCACCACGGTCGGCGGCAGCGGCTCGCCGACGACGACGCGCTCGTGGATCACCACTGAATCATCGCGCGGAATTCCGCCGAGAATGGCATTCGGGATTTCCAAGCCGGCGCCCACGGCCGCACCGACGGTGCCGCCGACCATCGCACCGACCGGGCCGCCGATGTCGCCGCCCGCACGCGCGCCGTCCCTGGCGCCCTGTTCGGTCGTCGACTGGGCAAAGGCTGCGCTCGACGCGAGCAGCGAGGCGGCAGCCAACGTAATCGCAAGACGGGTCTTCATGTCCACACTCTCCAGTGTTTGTTGATGCGCCTTCAACCGCGAGGCCGGAGCATTGTTCCAGTTCCGCTTCGGCGAAAAATGCACCACACTTGAAGAGTGTTACGGGGTAACAGTTCAGCCAGCTGCGATCTCGTGACCCGCCATCAGTTCCAGCGCCCGCACCATCGCCGAGTGATCCCAGGCCTTGCCGCCATGCGCGGTGCAGGACGAGAACAATTGCTGCGCCACCGCCGTGCTCGGCAGCGACAGGCCGAGCGCGCGCGCGCCTTCCAGCGCGAGGTTGAGATCCTTCTGGTGCAGCTCGATCCGGAAGCCGGGATCGAAATTGCGCTTCACCATGCGTTCGCCATGCACTTCGAGAATGCGGGAGGAGGCAAAGCCGCCCATCAGCGCCTTGCGCACCAGCGCGGGGTTCGCACCGGCCTTGGACGCGAACAGCAGCGCTTCGCTCACCGCCTCGATCGTCAGAGCGACGATGATCTGGTTCGCGACCTTCGTCGTCTGGCCATCGCCATTGGCGCCGACATGCGTGACGTTCTTGCCCATCTTGTCGAAGATCGGCTTCATGGTGCCAAAGGCGCGCTCGGGGCCGCCGACCATGATGGTGAGGCTGGCAGCTTTCGCCCCGACCTCCCCGCCCGACACCGGCGCGTCGAGATAGTCGGCGCCGAGCGCCTCGATCTTCCTGGCAAACTCCTTCGTCGCCAGCGGCGAGATCGAGCTCATGTCGACGACGATCTTGCCCTTGGAGATGCCGCTTGCGACACCGTCCTTGCCGAACAGCACCGCTTCCACATGCGGGGTGTCAGGCACCATGATGATGACCGCGTCCGCCTCCTCCGCGACCTCCCTGGCCGATTTGCAGGCGATGCCGCCGGCCGCGATCAGCTCGGGCGCGACCGCTGTGATGTCATGCAGGAGAACGCGATGGCCCGCGGCCAGAAGGTGTCCGGCCATCGGCCGTCCCATGGTGCCAAGTCCGATGAAGCCGATGTCGATCATGTCTTGATTTCTCTCAGTTGGATTGGCGAAATTTCATCCGCGCGCGGTGCACTCTCCCGCTTGCGGGAGAGGTCGGCACGCAGTGCCGGGTGAGGGTTCTCTCCGCGTTGGGATTTCCTCCGCGAAACTCCCATTGCGGAGACACCCTCCCCCAACCCTCTCCCGCAAGCGGGAGAGGGAGCGCACCGTCGCTGCGGCTGCGGTCAGGTCTCGAACGTCTGCGCGGCGTGCCAGGACAGGCCTTCCAGGGTCGTGGTTCGCGGCTTGTATTCGCAGCCGATCCAGCCGCGGTAGCCGATCGCGTCGAGATGGCGGAACAGGAAGGGATAATTGATCTCGCCCGTACCTGGCTCGTTGCGGCCGGGATTGTCCGCGAGCTGGATGTGGGCGATCTGCGGCAGATATTCCTGCACGGTACGGGCGAGATCGCCCTCCATGATCTGCATGTGATAGATGTCGTACTGGAGGAACAGATTGTTCGACCGCACCTCGGAGATCAGCTGCACCGCCTGCTCGGTGCCGTTGAGATAGAAGCCGGGAATGTCGAGCGTGTTGATCGGCTCGACCAGCAGCTTGATGTTTTCGCGCGCCAGCGTCGAGGCCGCGAAGCGCAGGTTTCCGACCAGCGTCTCGTTCAGCTCACGCGGATCGGCGTCGACAGGCGCGATGCCGACGAGGCAGTTGAGCTGCTCGCAATCGAGCGCCTTGGCGTAATCGATGGCACGGAACACGCCATCGCGGAATTCGCTGACGCGGTCAGGCAGGATCGCAATGCCGCGCTCGCCGCCGGCCCAGTTGCCAGCAGGCAGATTGTGCAGCACTTGCGTCAGCCCATGGGCTTTAAGCTGCTCGCGGAGCTGGGCCTTGTCGAAATCATAGGGGAAGAGATATTCGACCCCGGAGAAGCCCGCCGCCTTCGCCGCGGCAAAGCGGTCGATGAACGGCATCTCGTTGAAGAGCATGGTGAGGTTGGCGGCAAATTTCGGCATGGTGTTCTCCCCCTATTCCGCCGGCTGAAGCACGCCGGGCCGCTTGGTCCCGACCTCATCGAGCGGCAGGTCCAGCACCTCCTCGAACTCGACGATGTTGTCGATCTCGGTGCCCATCGCGATATTGGTGACGCGCTCGAGGATGAACTCGACGACGACAGGCACGCGGTGCTTCGCCATCAATTCGCGCGCCGTGGCGAACGCGGCTTGCGTATCCGCGGGATCCGTGACGCGGATCGCCTTGCAGCCGAGACCTTCGGCGACCGCGACATGGTCGACGCCATAGCCATTGAGCTCCGGCGCGTTGACGTTCTCGAAGGAGAGCTGGACGTGATAGTCCATGTCGAAGCCGCGCTGGGCCTGGCGGATCAAGCCGAGATAGGAATTGTTCACGACGACGTGGATGTAGGGCAGATTGAACTGCGCCCCGACCGCGAGCTCCTCGATCAGGAACTGGAAGTCGTAGTCGCCCGAGAGCGCGACGATCTCGCGATCAGGGCACGCCGCGCGCACGCCGAGCGCTGCCGGCAAGGTCCAGCCGAGCGGCCCCGCCTGTCCGGCATTGATCCAGTTGCGCGGCTTGTAGACGCCCAAGAACTGCGCGCCGGCGATCTGCGACAGGCCGATCACGGTAACGTAAGTCGTGTCGCGACCAAAGGCCTTGTTCATCTCCTCATAGACGCGCTGCGGCTTGATCGGGACGTTGTCGAAATGGCTCTTGCGCAGCATCGTCTTCTTGCGATCGCGGCAGGAAGCCGGCCACGCCTGGCGCTCGCGAAGCCTGCCTGACCGGCGCCACTCCCTGGCGACGGCAACGAACAGCTCGAGCGCGGCCTTGGCGTCCGAGACGATGCCGAGATCGGGATTGAACACACGCCCGATCTGGGTCGGCTCGATATCGACATGCACGAAGGTGCGGCCCTTGGTGTAGGTCTCAACTGAGCCGGTGTGCCGGTTGGCCCAGCGGTTGCCGATGCCGAGCACGAAATCGGAGTCGAGCATCGTGGCGTTGCCGTAGCGGTGGCTTGTCTGAAGCCCGACCATGCCGGCCATCAGCACATGGTCGTCGGGGATCGCGCCCCACCCCATCAGCGTCGGCACCACGGGGACGTTGGCGATCTCGGCGAATTCGACCAGGAGATCAGAGGCGTCGGCATTGATAATACCGCCGCCCGCCACGATCAGCGGCCGCTCGGCGGCATTGAGCATCTCCAGCGCCTTCTCGACCTGCTTGCGGGTCGCGGCGGGCTTGTAGACCGGCAGCGGCTCGTAGGTCTCGTCGTCGAACTCGATCTCGGCGAGCTGCACGTCGAGCGGCATGTCGATCAGCACCGGCCCCGGCCGGCCCGAGCGCATGACATGAAACGCCTGGCTGAACACCCGCGGCACCAGAGCCGGCTCGCGCACCGTCACCGCCCATTTGGTCACGGGCTTTGCGATCGACTCGATGTCGACGGCCTGGAAATCCTCCTTGTAGAGCCGCGCGCGTGGTGCCTGCCCGGTGATGCAGAGGATCGGAATGGAATCGGCGATCGCCGAATAGAGTCCGGTTATCATGTCGGTGCCGGCCGGACCCGACGTACCGATGCAGACCCCGATATTGCCGGCCTTGGCCCGCGTATAGCCTTCGGCCATGTGCGAGGCGCCCTCGACATGGCGCGCCAGGATGTGGCGGATCGAGCCCCGCTTCTTCAGCGCGGAGTAAAGCGGATTGATCGCGGCCCCGGGAACGCCGAAGGCCGTCGAGACGCCCTCTTTCTCCAGAATTCGCACGGCAGCATCGATAGCTCGCATCTTCGCCATATCGGACCTCGCTCAAGTTGCGTCAGCGAGCGAGATCATCGGGCGCGCAGGTTGCGATCTCAACGAGATCGATTTTATTTTCCACGATGCGGCAGCCGCGGAAAAATCGCGGTGGTCTCAATCGGTTAGATCAAGAGATGCGTGAAAGAAGTTCACTCGAACAGCGGCGCCAGTTCCATCTGCGGCACCAGCACGAGGCCCTTGTCGGTGATGCGAATTTCCGGAATGACCGATAGAGGAATCAGATTGAAGCCCATGTAGGGAATGGTGCAACCGGCCTCGGTCCATTCCTTCTTCAGCACCTTGACCTCCTCGGCCACCTCGGTGACGCGCTTGTCGGAGAGCAGGCCGGCGATGGGAAGCGGCACCAGCGCCCTCACCTTGCCGTCGGCCACGACGCAGACGGCACCCTGATGCTCCTTGATGGCGGCGATCGCGACCTGCATGTCGCCCTCATTGGTGCCGGCGACGATGATGTTGTGGCTGTCATGCCCGACGCTGGAGGCGACCGCGCCGCGCTTCAGGCCGAAATCCTTGAGCAGGCCGTGGGCGACATTGCCGGCCGACTTGCCGTGCCGTTCGACCACGGTGACGAAGCACAGGCCATAGCGCGCGAACAGTTCCGGCCAATCCTTTGCCGGCTCGATCGCGACCTTCTCGTGGATCAGCGTGATGCCCGGCAGAGCCGTCTTGATCGCGTTGACGGTGCAAGCCTTCGCCGGCAGCTCCGGCGTCAGCTTCAGCTTCTCCGGCAGCTTGACGGTCGCATAGGCCGCCTTCGGATATTGATAGCGCTGCGACAGCGCCTGATCGAGCTTCGGCGTGATCTTGCGGTTTTCGACGACCAGCTCGCCGCCATACCAGGTGCATTGCGGCTTGAGATTGTCGTCCATCAACGCGAGGTCCGCGCGGCGGCCGCCGCCGAGGCCGCCGATATCGCCGTCCATACCGAAGCGCGTCGCGCCATGCAGCGAGCCCATCGACCAGGCCTGCTCCGGCGACATCCCCGCCTTCACGGCTTCGCGCACCACCCAGTCGAGGCCGAACAGCAGCAGATCATCGGCGTCGCGGTCATCGGTGCACACCGCCGTGCGCTTGTGCGAGGCCCCGAGCTCGGTGATGGTCCGGATCGCCTGCGGCAGCGAATGCCAAGGCGTCGTCGGCGGGCCGCCGCGCAAAAACACCCAGACGCCGGCATCGAGCAGATCGTCGGCGATGTCGCGATCGATGGCTTCGTGGGTGTCGGTGACGCCGCTCGCCGCATAGGCTGCGACGAACTCGCGGCCGTAGACATGGCCGGACACCGGACGGCCGCGCTTCAGCGCCGCAGCGAGGATCGCATGGCTGCGCTCGTCGCCCATGGTCACGGGAACAAAATCCATCTTCTCGCCGAGCGCGACCGCCTCAGGCCAGCGGTCGAACAGGCCGGCGATCTTGTCGGGCGTGAGATCGCCGCCCGCAGTCTCCAGTTCCGCCGAGGTCGCCGGCACCGTGCTCGGCACCGTCAGGAAGATCGACAGCGGCGCCTCGCGCGCGTCCTCCAGCATCGCCTCGACGCCGGCGACGTCCATGACGTTGCCGATCTCATGGCTGTCGCAGAAGATCGTGGTGGTGCCGTTCAGCAGCGCAGCCTCAGCGTAGGCGCAGGCCGTCACCATCGAGGATTCGATGTGGATGTGGGGATCGACGAGGCCGGGCGCGATGATGCCGCCGGCCGCGTCATAGAGCGTAACGTCACTCCAAGTCTTCTTCGCCGCGCCGGCTGGCTTCACCGCCGCGATGCGGCCCCCGGCGATCCAGACTTCCCGTCCCTGATGGATGCGCTCCGAATAGGTCGAGAGCACCCGGGCGCCGGTGATGACAAGATCCGGCGCAACGCGCGCGGAAGCGACATCGGCCAGGCGCCGGGTCATCGCATGCAGTGGTGCGACGGCGAAGCGGGTAAGTTTGGTCATCGGAACCCTCGCGTGGCGTTACGGCCACGCGATGGTTACGCCCCGCGCCCCACCGGGCAAGCGCAAATATAACGGCAGGCCCTGCTTACGCCTTAGGCGCCGAACTGCCCGCCGTCCCCGACCTTGCCGGCCTCCGCGGGTTCCGACGTCTCGACGATGGTGCGGCGGTGGGCTTGACCCGTATCCGCATCGACCGGCCCTTGGGCTCATCGATCTCGAACGAATTCGTCTTGCGCACGAGGTCACTCAGCTTGCGAAAGCCGAACGTCCTCGGATCGAAATCGGACGCGAGATTGGCGAGCTGGCGACCGACTTCCCCGAGCGTCACCCAGCCGTCCTCGCTCTCCATCTGGGTGATGACCTTCTTGATGATGGGGGTGGCGGCGTCGAGCGGCTGAAGAGACGTCGATCTCGCGGCCGCATCCTGGGTGGTCGCCGGGACGGCCAGCAGGTTCTCGGTGTAGACGAACCTGCGGCAGGCCTGCCGGAAGCTTTCCGGCGTCTTCTGCTCGCCGAAGCCGAAGACATCGACGCCCTGCTCCCGGATGCGGGCGGCCAGACGGGTGAAATCGCTGTCGGATGAGACGAGGCAGAAGCCGTCGAACCGGCCGCTGTGAAGCAGGTCCATGGCGTCGATGACCAGAGTGATGTCGGACGCATTCTTTCCCGTCGTATAGGCGAATTGCTGCTGCGGGATGATGGCATGTTTCGACAGGATGTCGGCCCAGCCCCTCGATCGCGCATTGGAGAAGTCGCCGTAGATGCGGCGGACGCTGGCCTCGCCGATCTTGGCGATCTCCTCGAACAACCCATCCGCGATTTTCGCGGAGGCATTGTCAGCATCGATCAGGACAGCGAGACGGGCCGAGCGAAGTTCCGATGGCATGGCGTTTCCTCAACGAGCTGGACGCAGCATTAGAGGACGCGCGCGTCAGGATAGCTAGTCCTCGTTCGCCTTGAATCGTCCCATCCCCTTCAGCACGAAGGGGGCCAGCAGCGCGACCAGCGCGATGCCGAGCAGCGTCGCCGAGATCGGGCTCTGGAGCAGCGTCATGGGATCGCCAAGGCTGATCGCGAGCGCGCGGCGCAACTGGCTCTCGGCGATCGGGCCGAGGATCAGGCCGACGACGACAGGCGCGATCGGAAAATCGAACCGGCGCATCAGGAAGCCCAGCACGCCGAAGCCGGCCAGCATCGACAATTCCACCACTGAGGGCTTTGCGGCGATGGTGCCCATGGTCGCGAACACGAGGATGCCGGCATAGAGCCACGGCTGGGGAATCGCGAGCAGGCGCACCCACAGGCCGACCAGCGGCAGGTTGAGCACCAGCAGCATGCAGTTGGCGATGAAGAGACTGGCGATCAGGCCCCAGACCAGATCTGGTCGCTCGGCGAACAGCAGCGGCCCCGGATTGAGGCCGTATTGCTGAAAGCCCGCCAGCATCATCGCGGCCGTCGCCGAGGTCGGCAAACCAAGCGTCAGCAGCGGCACCAGCGTGCCGGCGGCCGACGCATTGTTGGCGGCTTCCGGTCCGGCGACGCCTTCGATCGCGCCCTTGCCGAATTCTTCCGGATATTTTGTCAGCCGTTTCTCGCAGGAATAGGACAGGAAGGTCGGGATCTCCGCGCCGCCCGCGGGCAGCGCGCCGATCGGGAAGCCAAACATGGTGCCGCGCAGCCACGGCTTCCACGACCGCTTCCAGTCCTCCTTCGTCATCCACAGCGAGCCGCGCACCGGCTCGAGCTTCTCTTCGGTGTGATGGCGGCGCGATGCGACGTAGAGCGCCTCGCCGACCGCGAACAGGCCGACCGCCAGCGTCGTCACCTCGACACCGTCGAGCAGTTCGGGCACGCCGAACGCAAGCCGCGCCTGTCCCGTCAGCTTGTCGATGCCGACAAGCCCGAGCGTCAGGCCGATGAACAGGCTGGTCAGGCCGCGGATCGGAGAATCGCCGAAGGTCGCCGACACCGTGACGAAGGCGACGCACATCAGCGCGAAGTAGTCCTCGGGTCCGAAGCGCACGGCGAAATCGACCAGCCACGGCGCGAGGAAGGCCAAGCCAATCGTGGCGATGGTGCCGGCGACGAAGGAGCCGATCGCGGAGGTCGCAAGCGCCGGCCCGCCGCGGCCGGCCTTGGCCATCTTGTTGCCTTCGAGCGCGGTCGCCATCGAAGCGCTCTCGCCGGGGGTGTTGATCAGGATCGCCGTGGTGGAGCCGCCATACATGCCGCCGTAGTAGATGCCGGCGAACATGATCAGCGAGCCGCCGGGGTCGAGCTTGTAGGTGACAGGCAGCAGCAGCGCGACGGTCAGCGCCGGGCCGATGCCGGGCAGCACGCCCACGGCCGTGCCCAGGAACACGCCGATCAGCGCATAGAGCAGGTTCATCGGCTGGACGGCGACCGCCATGCCATGCGCCAGCGCCGCAAAGGTGTCCATCACAGCAGTCGCTCCAGCGGGCCGGTCGGAAGGCTCAGCGTCAACAGCCGGTCGAACGCGAGATAGATGAGAGTGGACATCACGAGAGCGATGACGCTGTCGGCGAGGATGGCGCGGCGCCCGAACGCCGCCGACGTCGTCACGAACAATGCCGAGGTCGCCAGGATGAAGCCGCCGCCAAAGCCGATGATGGCGATCAGCAGCGCAAGACCGACCAGGATCAACACCACAGGCACGGGATCGGCGCTCTCGCGCGCCGGCAGATTGCCGCGCAGCGCATCGATGAAATTGCCGATCGCGAGCAGCGCAAGGCCGGTCGCGATCACCACCGGCATCGCCTCCGGTCCCATCCCGTACATCGCGGTGGATTGCAGGCCGCGCGCGTCCCAGACCAGCACCGCGGCCGTTGCGGCGAGCAAAGCCGCGATGACGATGCCGGCGCGGTCGACGCGCCGCGGCGGCTGGGCGGGATCGCCTGAACTCATGACTTGACGAGGCCGACAGACCTCAGCACGTCAGTCACGCGCACCGTTTCCTTCTTCAGGAAATCGGCGAAGGCGTCACCGCCGAGATAGGCGTCCTCCCAGCCCTTCTGCTTGAGGATCTCCTTCCAGGCGTCCGACTTCACCATCTTCTCGACTGCATCGCTCAAGGTCTTGCGCTGCTCCGGCGTGATGCCGGGAGGCGCGACCACCGAGCGCCAGTTGGCGATCACGAGGTCGATGCCCTGCTCCCTAAAAGTCGGGATGTCGCTGCCCGGGATCCGCTTCTCCGACGTCACCCCGATCGCGCGCAGCTTGCCGGACTTGATCTGGCCTTCATATTCGCTGAGCCCAGAGATGCCCGCGGTGACCTTGCCGCCGAGGATCGCCGCCAGCGACTCGCCGCCGCCGGAGAACGGGATGTAGTTGATCTTCTTCGCATCGGCGCCGACGGCGCCTGCGAACAACGCCGCCATCACATGGTCGACACCGCCGGCCGAGCCGCCGGCGAAGGTCACCTTGGCGATATCGGCCTTCACTGCGGCGGCGAGATCCTGCGCGGTCTTGATCGGCGAGTTCGCGGGCACCACGATGACCTGGATTTCCTCGGTGAGGCGCGCGATCGGCGTCACCTGCTCGAGCGTGACGGGCGATTTGTTCATGGCGAGCGCGCCCACCATGACGAAGCCGTTGACCATCAGCTGGTTGCCGTCGCCCTTGGCGCCGTTCACGAACTGGGCGATGCCGACGCTGCCGCCCGCACCGGGAACGTTGACGACCTGCACGCTGCGCGCGACGCTGGAGGCCACCATCGCCTGCTGCATCGAGCGCGCGGTCTGGTCCCAGCCCCCGCCCGGTGCCGCCGGCGCCATCAGCTTGAGCTCGAGCTGCTGGGCGAAGGCTGGCGTCGCCACCGCAAGGATCAACGCAACGGCTGCGCCGGCAAGGCGCGCGGAAAATCGAAACATGGGGTGTTCTCCAGGCTCGTGCGGACATTGTTGATGTTTTGCCGCATCGTGTCGTTTGGTCGCATATCAGCCAAAACGGCCAATGCTGTCCAGCGACGGCGCCCGGTTCCTGTTAGCCGGACTTCGGCATCACGCCGCCCAGCGCGACCGTCAACTCACCGGCGACTTCGCGCACGATTTGGCCGATTTCCGGCAATCTGTCGTCGGTCAAACGGCTGGTCATCCCGGAGACGGAGATCGCAGCGAGCGGCTCGGCACAGTCGTTATAGACGACTGCGGCAATACAACGCAGGCCCATGCAGGCCTCTTCATCGTCGAGCGCAAAACCCTGCCTGCGGATCTTTTCGAGCTCCTTGAACAGGTCGCCCGGCCGCACGATCGACTTCTCGGTCAGGCGGGGCATGCCGTGATGGCGGATGACGGCGCCGACGTCCTCGTCGGAATAGGTTGCAAGCACCGCCTTGCCGACACCCGACGTCACCATGGCGACGCGGCCACCGACCTGGGTCAGCGAGCGCATGATCTCGCGGCTCTCCATGCGGGTCAGCACGATGATGAATTCGTCGTCGACCACGGCGAGATTGGCGGTCTCGCGGGTGAGATCGCGCAGCTTGCGGAGGTAGGGAATCGCCTGCGTGGAGAAATTGCGCCGGCGCGCGAAGCCGGCGCCGACGGTGAAACTGCGCACGCCGACATGCCATTTGGATTCGGCGCGGTCGAACTGCACGAAGCGGCGGCTTTCCAGCGTCGCCAGCAGGCGGTGCACGGTGGAGGCCGACAGGCCGGTGCGAACCGCGAGATCGCTGAGGCGATAGCCTTCGTCGTCTTCGGACAATGTTTCCAGGATCGACAGCGCGCGGTCGACGGACTGCACGCCGCCGTCGCGCGCGTCGTGGTCGGCCTCCGATGGCGACCGGGCCTCGAACGATTTGCGCCGGATCACGTTCTTGCTCATCGCGACCTGCATTGCCAATCAGACAAGATGCGAGCCGCCTCTTCTCCCTCGCCCCGTTCTTACGGGGAGAGGGTCGGGGTGAGGGGCTATCTCCGCGAACTGGGTGAGAGACGGACTCGCGGAGAGTCCCCCTCACCCGGAATTTGCTATGCAAATTCCGGCCTCTCCCCGCAAGCGGGGAGAGGCGAAGACAGCGTTAGAGCAGCCCTGCCCCGCGCGCCCACTTGTACTTGGCGCCCAAGACCTCGACCGGAAGCTCGGTCGAATAGGCGTAGGCCGGGATGCCGTTCTGGTAGAGATATTCGGCGGCCTCCTCGACCTCGACGTCGCCGGCGAGCGAGGCGACGATGGGCTTCACAAAACCCTTGGCCTCCATCTCCTTCTTCACCTCGACCATGTTGCGGGCGAACACCATCGGCGGCGTGACGATGGTGTGCCAGTAGCCGAGGATCAGCGAGTGGATGCGCTCGTCCGACAGGCCGAGCTTCACCGTGTTGACGTAGGTGATCGGCGGCTCGCCGCCGGTGATATCCACAGGATTTCCGGCCGCGCCGAACGGCGGAATGAACTTGCGGAAGGCCGCATCGAGATCCGCCGGCATCGACATCAGCGACAGGCCGTTGTCGACGCAGGAGTCCGACAGCAGCACGCCCGAGCCGCCGGCACCGGTGATGATCAGCACGTTCTCGCCCTTCGGCGTCGGCAGCACCGGCAC
>Ga0065165_1000950_pt1 | contig 36689 bp, 36 predicted proteins | sample AraplaMF_Cvi_mMF_FD_63813 | JGI IMG/M metagenome (GOLD analysis project Ga0065165, IMG submission 63813) | Arabidopsis root microbial communities from the University of North Carolina, USA - plate scrape MF_Cvi_mMF (version 2) (version 3) | ecosystem: Host-associated > Plants > Roots >... | reverse complement strand
GGCGACCGGTCGCCCAGGGTCACCTCCCACTGCGACAGGATGCGGGTGTCGTCATGGAACAGGCCGTCGGCGGCGCCGGCGATGTCGCCATGGCTGTCGGCGACGATGAAGGTGTCCCGGTCCTTGAGCGCAAACAGCCGCTGGGGAACGCGGGGTTCCTCGATCTCACCCCATTCGACCGGGGTGGTGTGCGACGGCGCAAGGTCGTTCATGTCGGGCTCGCGGCGCTATTTCAGGGTCAGGCGGCCTCCGTCAGGGGCGTTTCCTGGGGGAGACGTCGGTAGATCTCCAGGTATCGGCGGGCCATGGCGAGCGCCGAGAACCGCTCCTCGAAGCGCGCACGCACCGCCGGGCGGTCCAGCCCGGCCACGCGGCGCACCGCCGCCAGCGCCTCGGCCTCGCTCCGCACGATGAACCCGGTCAGGCCTTCGTCGACCACCTCGGGCACGGAGCCGTTCTCCCAGGCGATCACGGGCGTTCCGCACGCCATGGCCTCGATCATCACCAGGCCGAAGGGCTCGGGCCAGTCGATGGGGAAGAGCAGCGCGTCGGCGCCACCGAGGAAGGCCGACTTCTCCGCGTCGCCGATTTCGCCCACGAACTCGACCAGCGGATGCGCCATCAGGGGCTCGATCACGTCCTCGAAGTAGGCGCGGTCAGCGGCGTCCACCTTGGCGGCGATCTTCAGCCGCCGGCCGGCCGCCTTGGCGATGGCGATCGCGCGGTCAGGCCGCTTCTCGGGTGAGATCCGGCCCAGGAAGGCCAGGTAGCCCTCGCTCGCCGGGCTGAAGCGGTAGAGGTCGGCCGACATGCCGTGGTGCACCGTGGCCGCCCAGTTCGCGAACGGCAGCGGCCGGCGCTGGTCGTCGCTGATCGAGATCAACGGGAACTGCGGCCAGCGGCCGTAGACGCCGGCCAGGTCCTTCAGGTCCAGGCGCCCGTGCAGGGTGGTCAGCGTCCGCTCGGCCATGTCCTCGAACATCGGGAACTGGATCATGTCGGTGTGGAAGTGGATGACGTCGAACTCGTTCGCGCGCCGGCGCACCTCGGCGAGCTGGACCAGGTGGGCGGCCAGGTCCGACTTCAGGGGCGCGGGGTCCAGGCGGATCGCCTGGTCGCGCACCGCCGCCAGACGGCCCAGGGTCTGCGCCTCGGCGCTGGTGAACAGCGTGACGTCATGGCCGAGCGTCACCAGGGCGTCGGTCAGGTGGGCCACCACCCGCTCCGTCCCGCCGTACAGGCGCGGCGGCACGGCTTCATACAAGGGAGCGACCTGGGCGATACGCATGCTGGAACTACCTCCGCGCCGCGTGCGTCCCTGCGGCGGCGCCTGACATCCATTGATGAGACGCGCCGGGGGCCCGGTCGGTTCCCTCGGGCCTCATGTGTGGTGAAGATTGGCCGGCAATCGCTACCCGACCCGTCGAGACAGGCGCCCAGACGCGCCGGTCTGCGTTAGGGAGGCAGGCATGATCGAGACCTATCCCGACGCAAACACCCTGGCCGACGTCGCCGCCCTGGCGATCGAGGCCGAACTGGCCGCCGCGCTGCGCACCCACGGGCGGGCCAGCCTGGTGGCCACGGGCGGCCGTTCGCCGGGGCCGGTGTTCGACCGCCTGGCGGCGTCCGGGGACGTCGACTGGGGCCGGGTCGTCGTCACCCTGTCGGACGAGCGCTGCGTCGAGCCCACCGACCTGGCCTCCAACGCCAAGCTGGTTCGCGAACGCCTGCTGAGCGGCAAGGCCGCGAAGGCCCACCTGCTCCCGCTCTGGCCAGCGCCCGATCCCGCGGCGCTCGCGGCCCTGCAGCCGTTCGACGTCGTCATGCTGGGCATGGGCGAGGATGGCCACATCGCCTCGCTGATCCCCGGCGACCCTGGCCTGGAGGCCGGTATGACCGGGTCAGACCTGACCCGCCCCGTGCCGGCGGGCCTGGGCAAGCCGCCGGTCGCGCGCATCACCCTGACGCTTCCGGCGCTCATGAATGCGCGGGCCATCTTCCTTCTGATCGCGGGTGAGGTTAAGCGCGGGGTCGTCGAGCGGGCGCTGGCGGGCGAGGACCTGCCGGTCGGCCGCCTCGTCTCGCAATCCAAGGCGCAGTTGCGCATCTTCTGGACCCCGGACGGAGGTTGAACCCATGCATCCTGTCACTGCCGAGGTCACCCAGCGCATCGTCGAGCGCAGCCGCGAGACGCGCGCCGACTACCTCGAGCGCATGGAGGCGGCCCGCCAGTCCGGCCCCGGTCGCGGCAAGCTCTCCTGCGCCAACTGGGCCCACGCCTTCGCCGCCAGCCCCGACGGCGACAAGCAGCGGATGCGCGATCCCACCGCGCCGAACGTGGCCATCGTCTCGGCCTACAACGACATGCTCTCGGCCCATCAGCCGTACGAGCGGTTCCCCGACATCATCCGCAAGGCCGCCCACGAGGTTCAGGCCACGGCCCAGTTCGCCGGCGGCGTGCCCGCCATGTGCGACGGCGTCACCCAGGGCCGTCCGGGCATGGAGCTGTCGCTGTTCAGCCGCGACGTGATCGCCATGTCGACGGCGGTGGCCCTGACCCACGACGCCTTCGACGCGGCCCTGATGCTGGGCATCTGCGACAAGATCGTGCCCGGACTGTTCATCGGCGCCGCCGCCTTCGGCCACCTGCCGACGATCTTCGTGCCGGGCGGTCCGATGACCTCGGGGATCTCCAACTCGGAGAAGGCCCGCGTCCGCGCCCTGTTCGCCGAGGGTAAGGCCACCCGCGACGAGCTGCTCGACAGCGAGATGAAGAGCTACCACGGCCCCGGCACCTGCACCTTCTACGGCACCGCCAACTCCAACCAGATGATGATGGAGATGACCGGCCTGCACCTGCCGGGCGCGGCCTTCATCAGCCCCAACACGCCGCTGCGCGACGCGCTCACCGCCCATGCTCCCAAGCGCGCGGTCGAAATCCGCGACGGCGGCAACGACTACACCCCGTTCTCGGCGGTGATCGACGAGAAGAGCCTGGTGAACGCCATGGCGGGCCTGCTGGCCACCGGCGGCTCGACCAACCACACCCTGCACATCCTGGCGATGGCGCGGGCGGCGGGCGTCCTGATCACCTGGGAGGACTTCCACGACCTCAGCCGGGTGACCCCGCTGGTCGCGCGGGTCTATCCGAACGGGTCCGAGGACGTGAACGCCTTCCACGCGGCCGGCGGCATGGCCTTCGTCACCCGCACCCTGCTGGACCACGGCCTGGCGCACGAGGACGTGCGCACCGTCGCCGGCGAGGGCCTGCGACGCTACCAGCAGGAGCCGTTCCTGGACGACGGCCGGCTGGTCTGGCGCGAGGGCCCGGCGGCCAGCCTGAACCGCGACCTGCTGCGCCCGGCCGACGACGCCTTCGAAGCCGAGGGCGGCATCCGGGTCCTGACCGGCGGCCTGGGCCGCGGTGTCATCAAGACCTCGGCGGTTAAGCCGCAGCATCGCATCGTCGAGGCGCCGGCCATCGTCTTCGAAGACCAGGACGAGCTGCTGGCCGCCCACAAGCGCGGCGAGCTGAACCGCGATTTCATCGCCGTGGTCCGCTTCCAGGGCCCGCAGGCCAACGGCATGCCCGAGCTGCATTCGCTGACCCCCACGCTGGGCGTCCTGCAGGACAAGGGCTTCAAGGTCGCCCTGGTCACCGACGGGCGCATGTCGGGCGCCAGCGGCAAGGTGCCGGCGGCGATCCACATGACCCCCGAGGCCGCCACCGGCGGCCCGCTGGCCTATGTGCGGAACGGCGACGTCATCCGCCTCGACGCGGAGGCCGGGACGCTGGAGATCAAGGTGGAGCAGGCCGAACTGATGCGGCGCGAACCGGCGAAATGTCGGCCGTCGGGACACGGGTACGGCCGCGACCTGTTCGGCTGGATGCGCCGCGCCGCCGGCCCCGCCGACACCGGCGCCTGCGCCCTCTTCGAGGCCGCCTGATGAAGGTTCACTGGACCGGGCTCGTCGGCGATGTCGGCGGCACCAACGCGCGCTTCGCCCTGGTGGATTCCCAGGGGCACATCCGCAATCCGCGCAGCTTCCCCTGCAAGGACTACCCCAGCCTCGACGCCATCGTGGCCGAGTACATCGAGACCACCGTCGGCAAGAAGCGGCCGCCGCGCGCGGTGATCGCCGTCGCCGGCCCGGTGCTGGACGGCGAGATCGAGTTCACCAACCTCGACTGGCGGGTGTCGGAGGGCGACCTCCTGGCCCACTTCGAGTTCGAGGCCGTCGAACTGATCAACGACTTCGCCGCCCAGGCGCTTGCCTGTCCGCTGTTGGAGGGCGCCGACCTGCGGCCGCTGGGCCCCAGCCTGCCCAAGGGCCCGCACGACTGTCCGATCGTAGCGCTGGGCGCCGGCACCGGCTTCGGCGTGGCCGCCCTCGCCCGCAGCGAACGCGGCGACGTCGCACTGTCCACCGAAGGCGGCCACGCGGCCTTCGCCCCCACCGACGAGGTGGAGGTCGAGGTGCTGAAGCGGCTGATGGGCAAGTACGGCCGCGTCTCCATCGAGCGCCTGCTCTCGGGCCAGGGCCTGTTCGACCTCTACGCCGCCCTGGCCGACATCAAGGGCCAGCCCGCCGCCCTGCCCGACGAGGTGGCGGTGACCAAGGAGGGTATGGTCGGCGATCCCCTGGCCGGCGAGGCCCTGGACCGCTTCGGCGGCATCCTGGGCGCGGTGGCCGGCGACCTGGCGCTGACCTTCGGCGCCCGCGGCGGGGTGTTCATCTCGGGCGGCATCGCGCCGCGCATCGCCGAGCGCCTGGCCACCGGGACGTTCCGCAAACGCTTCGAGGACAAGGGCCGGCTGTCGGACTACGTGGCCGCCATCCCGACCTATCTCGTCCTGCACCCCTACCCGGCCATCGTGGGCGCGGCCCGCGAGCTGGAGCAGATGGAGCGCCTGTGAGCGCCGCGTCGGAGCAGCTCCTCTGGAGCATCGCCGCCAGCGCCCGGCCCGGCGAACCCGGCTCGGCCATCGTCAGCGTCCTGGGCCGCAACGCCCTGATCCCCGAGCTCGCCTTCGACATGGCCGTCGACTGGCACGCCGGCGCCGAGGCGGCCGACGTGGAGGGCCGCGCGCTGGTCATCCTGTCACTGCTCTTCAAGGAACTGGCCGCCGAATGCGAGCGGGCGGCTGGGAGCCGGTTCGCCGAGGGTTAGCAGGCCGGCGCGGGGCTGAGGCGGCGGATGGTCACCGTCTCCTCCTGCGAGCCGCCAGGCCCGCGGACGACCTTCCGCTCCTCGAGGGTCAGCACCCGTCCGTCGGCGATCGACAGCTCGGCCTTCGTCACCAGAGCGCTGCCGGCGCCGGTCGCGCCGCGGCTGGTCTCGCGCTCCAGGGCCACTGTGCAGCCCGGCCTGCGCACACTGACCGCCAGCGTCGCCTTGCTGGCCTCGGGATCGGCGAGGTTCGTCAGGCCCAGCGGCAGGGCGCCCTGCAGCTCCACCACCGCCATGAGGGCCACGTCGCCCAGCACCATCTCGCGGGCCGCGTCCAGCGGGGACTCGTCCACCCGCTCGTGGACGATCTTGCGGATCGGGTCGTCGGCCGGCAGGGCGGCGTCGACGCGGGCCAGCAGCCGAGCCTTGTAGGCGGGCCAGGTCTCCACCGCGACGATGCGGCCGTCGGCGCCCAGGCGGAAGTCGAGCGTCCCGCCCACCGCCGCCGCCATCGCCTTTTCCATCGAGGCCCCGCCGCTGTCGGTCAGGCTGGCCTCGCGCAAGGTGTAGCGCAGGCGCAGCCCGTCGGCCTCGCGGCCCAGCACCTCCAGGTCGAAGGTCAGGGCGTTGGATTGGGTCTGGCCGCCGTAGTCGTCCTTCTGGACGAATTTCGTCTCGCTTCGATAGCTGTAGCGGTCGCCCACGGCGTCGGGCCGGGTGCGCACCTGCACCGTCTGGCGGCCGTGCGTGTCGAGCACGCCTTGCGCGCCCGCGGGCTGCGCGAGCGCGGCGACCGCCAGGGCGAGCAGGGCGGCCCGCAATCTCACCGCCCCACGAAGTTCCCGGCCCGCCGCTCGGCCACAGACCGCACGCCCTCGGCGAAGTCCTCGGTGGCGCGCAGGATGGCCTGCTCCTTGTGCTCGATGTTGGTCTGGGCGCGGACGTCGGCGGCGAGCTGGGCCCGCAGCGTCTTGCGCGTCGCCGCCACCGCCAGCGGCGCGTTCTCGGCGATCTCCTGGGCCAGCTTCAGGGCCGCTCCGCGAAGCTCGTCCATCGGCACGACCTCGTCCACCAGGCCCCAGGCCAGGCCTTCCTCGGCCCTCACGCGCCGCCCGGTCAGGAACATCAGCGCCGCGCGCTGCTGGCCCACCAGGCGCGGCAGGGTGTGGGTCAGGCCGAAGCCCGGGTGGAACGACAGCTTCACGAAGTTGGCCGCGAACCGCGCCTCGGGCGCCGCCACGCGGAAGTCGGCCACCAGCGCCAGTCCCAGGCCCGCGCCCACCGCCGAGCCCTGCACCGCCGCCACGATGGGCGTCGCCACCGAGAACAGCCGCACCGCCTGGTCGTAAAGCGCGTTCACGCCCTCCATGCCGCTGGCCACCTTGTCGGTGGGCGAGGAGAAGTCGGCGCCGCCCGAGAACGTCCGCCCCTCGCTCTGCAGCACGATGGCCCGCACGTCGTTCGAGGCGTCGGCCGCCTCCATGGCGTCGGCCAGGTCGCTCATGAACTCGACCGAGACGAAGTTGTGCGGCGGCCGGTCCAGGGTGACCACCGCCACGTGACCGTCGAGCGCGACCTTCACGTGGTCGCCGTAAGCTTGCTTCATCGTCTCGTCCCCAACAGGTTCCTGGCCACGACCCACTTATGCACTTCGGTCGGGCCGTCATAGATGCGCATCGTCCGCAGCCTGGCCTGCATGAGCTGCAGCGGTAGTTCCTTGGTCATACCCATGGCCCCGAAGGCCTGCATGGCGCGGTCCACCGTCTCATAGGCCATCTCGGTGGCGTACCACTTGATCATGCTGATCTCGGAGCGGACGTCGCGGCCGTTGTCCAGCTTCCACGCGCAGTCGTAGGCCATCAGCCGGGTGGCGTGGATCTTGGTCGCCGCCTCGGCCACCCAGAACTGGATCGCCTGGCGCTCGCTGAGCGGCAGGCCGAACGTCTTCCGCTGCGGAGCGTACTCGATGACCATGTCCAGCGCCCGCTGGGCCATGCCCACCGACCAGGCCGCCATCTGGATGCGCCGCGTGCCCAGGCGGGTCTGCATGGGCGCGAAACCCTCGCCTTCCTTGCCCAGCAGCTTCCAGCCCTCGACCCGGCAGTCCTCCAGCGCCACCTCGTAGGTGTACTGGCCGCCCAGCATCGGGATACGGCGCAGGACGTTGAAGCCGGGCGTCCCCTTGTCGACCAGGAAGGCGGTGATGCCGCCGCGCGCTTTCTTCTCGGGGTCGGTCACCGCCATCAGGATGGTGAAGTCGGCGTCCTGGGCCCGCGTGATCCAGATTTTTCGGCCGTTGATCACCCAGTCGTCGCCGTCGCGGACGGCCCGGGTGGTCATGGCGGCGGGGTCCGAACCCGCGCCCGGCTCGGAGATGCCGATGGCCGACGTGGTCCTGCCGGCGACGTAGGGGGCCAGGTAGGCCTCGCGCTGCCGCTCGTTCACCGTCTGCATCAGCATGCGCAGGTTCGGGCTGTCCGGCGGCAGGGTGTAGGGCGTGACGCAGCGGCCGATCTCCTCCTCGACGCCCACCATCGCCATCATCGGCAGGTCGGACCCGCCCACGTCCTCGGGGGCGTCCAGGCCGAACAGGCCCAGCTCGTGAGCCTTCTTGTCCAGGCGCTCGTGGTCGGCGTCGGGGAGGTAGAGGCCCTTGCCCTCGGCCTCGCGGGCCATGACGGCGGGCTCCAGGGGCATCAGCTCGTCGCGGACGAACTTCTGCACCAGGTCCTTGAGCATCCGGTGCTCTTCCGAGAGCTCGAAATGCATCGCGCCTCCCCTCCGATCTTGTTTTCCGGCCATTGAACAGGCCCGGAGGAAGGGATACTAGCTCTGCGTACATTCGCCCATATGTGGATCATATTTCCACATATGTGATTTATATGGCCTCACTCTTGGATATAGAGGCCGATCTGGAGGGTTCGTGGCCGAAGGCGCGGTGAAATCGGCGCAGCGGGCGCTGGAGATCCTGGAGGTCTTCGCGCGCCAGCGGCGTCCGCTGGCCCTGAAGGAGATCCTGGACGAATTGGGCTATCCCACCTCCAGCGGATCGGCCCTGATGAAGTCGCTCGTGGCCCTGGGCTACCTCGACTACGACCGGGAACGGCGCACCTACTTCCCCACCATGCGGATCGCGGTGCTGGGCAGCTGGGTCCCGGCCGCCCTGTTCGGTGAGGGCCCGCTGCTGGCCTCGCTGGAGGAGCTGCACCGCAAGGTGGGCGAGACCGTTGTCCTGGCGGTCCAGTCCGACCTGCACGCCCAGTATGTCCACGTCATACATTCCGCCGAGCCGCTGCAGTTCCGCGCCCCGCCCGGCACGCTGCGGCCCCTGGCCCGCTCGGGCATGGGCCTGGTGCTGCTGGCGGCCCGCAAGGACGCCGAGATCGAGCGCCTGCGTCGGCGGATCAACGCGTCGGGCGACGGCGCCATGCAATCGCGCGAGGAGCTGATGACCCGGGTGAACGAGGTCCGCGCCCGCGGCTACGCCTTCTCCAAGAACAGCATCTCGCCCGGCCTCGGCATCATCGGCGCGGCCCTGCCCAAGGGCCCGTTCGGCCGGGTGGCCGCCGTCGGCGTCGCCGGGCGCGTCGGGCGATTGGAAGAGAAACAGGACGCGATCGTGGAGGAGCTCCAGGCGATGATCCACCGCGTCGAGAACACCTGAGGGGAAACCGTATGACTGGTAAGACCATGGCCCAGAAGCCCACCGGCCCCCTGAGCGGGATCCGCATCCTGGACCTGACCAGCGTGGTCAACGGCGCCTACGGCACCCAGATCCTGGCCGACCAGGGCGCCGACGTGATCAAGGTGGAGGATCCCGGCTCGGGCCGCGGCGACGGCGGCGACATCATGCGCTGGGCCGGCCACCTGCCCGAGGGCGCGCCGCGCGGCATGGGCCCGATCTTCCTGACCATCAACCGCAACAAGCGCTCCATCCTGATCGACATGAAGTCCGAGGCCGGCAAGCGCGCCATGCGCCGGCTGATCAAGTCGTGCGACGTGCTGGCCTCCTCGGTCCGCTACGAGGGGATGAAGCGCCTGGGCCTCAGCTACGAGGAGGTGGCGGCCATCAAGCCAGACATCGTCTTCGTCCACGCCGCCGGCTACGGCTCGGACGGCCCCTACGCGGGCGAGCCGGCCTACGACGACTTGATCCAGTCGGCCTCGGGCTGCGCCGACATCCTGGGCCGCACCGACGGCAACCCCACCCCGCGCATCCTGCCCACCCTCATGGCCGACAAGGTCTCGGGCCTCTTCCTGTCCCAGGCGGTCACCGCGGCCCTGCTGCACAAGGCGCGCACCGGCGAGGGCCAATTCGTCGAGGTGCCGATGTTCGAGTGCGTGACCAGCTTCCTCTTGGTGGAGCACCTCTACGACCACACCTTCCAGCCGCCGACCGGCCAGTGGGGCTACCAGCGGGTGATCAACCCCAACCGTAAGCCCTACCGGACCAAGGACGGCTACATCGGCCTCCTGCCTTACACCGACAAGCAGTGGGACCAGTTCTTCCAGGCCGCGGGCTACGGCGACCTGATCGCCTCCGACCCGCGCTTCGCCGACTACGGGACCCGCGCCAAGCACATCCGCGAGCTCTACGAGATGATCGAGCAGGCGGCGGCCACCAAGACGACCCAGGAGTGGCTCGACATCCTGAAGCCGCTGTCGATCCCGGTGGTGAAGACCAGCACCCTCGACGAACTGCCCGACGACCCGCACCTCAAGGCCGTCGGCTTCTTCGAGGACTACGAACATCCCGAGCTCGGCGCCTATCGCCTGATGAAGCCGCCGGTGAAGTTCGCTAAGAGCCCGTCGAACATCCGCCGCCACCCGCCCAAGCTGGGCGAGCACACCGAGGACGTCCTGGGCGAGATCGGCGCGGAGTAACAGGGCTCGAGGAGGCCCGACACGCGTGCGCGTCACGGTCAGCGGAACGTCGGGCTCGGGCAAGACCACCTTCGCGGGCGCGCTGGCCCGGGCGATCGGCGCACGCCACATCGACCTCGACGCCATCAACTGGCAGCCGAACTGGCAGGACCTGCACCGCGGCGACCCCGAGGAGTTCAGACGCCGCGTCTCGGCCGTGGCCGCCGAGGACGCCTGGGTGAGCTGCGGCAACTATTCCAAGGTCCGCCCGATCCTGCTGGCCCGCGCCACCCATGCCGTCTGGCTGGACTATCCGAAGTGGGTGGTGATGACGCGGGTGTTCCGCCGCTCTTTCCACCGCTCCTGGACCGGCCAGGAGCTCTGGCCCGGCACCGGCAACACCGAGAACTTCCTGCGCTGGCTGGACAAGGAACACCCCATCCGCTGGGCCTGGGACACCTACGAGGGCCGCCGGAAGCGCATCGACGCCGAGATGGCGGATCCCGCGCTGGCGCACCTGGTGAAATATCGGCTCACGCACCCCCGCGAGGCCGGACCGCTGATCGCGAAGCTCACGGCGGAAAGTTCCTCCCCCGCAGGGGGAGGTGGCGCTAGCGCCGGAGGGGGCTTCCGCTCAGATCGCAGTTGAGGCCCCCTTCCATCACTTCGTGGTCCCCGTCCCCCTACGGGGAGGAACTTACGCCGGCGTGAACACCGGAACCGGCGGGCCGCCCTCGGTGGGCTGGAGCTTCACCTTCACCTTCATGCCGATCTTCAGGTCGTCGGGCGCCACGTCGACCACGTTGGTCAGCACGTTCGGCCCCTCGGCCAGGGTCACGTAGGCGAGCGCGTACGGCCCGCTGGGCGACTTCCGCAGGATCGAGAAGCTGTAGACCACGCCCTCGCCCGCGCTCTCTTCCCAGACGGTCTTGTCCGAGTGGCAGAAGGGGCACATCGAGCGCGGATACCAGTGGGCCTCGCCGCAGGCCGTGCAGCGCTTGATGAGGAACTTGCCCTCCTCGGCCGCGTCGAAGAACGGCTTGTTCTCGAGGGTGACGGCGGGCGCCGGGACCGGCCGGGTCATCAGTTCGGACATGCTCAGCCCTCCCGTTCCATGATCAGCGTCGCGGCGCCATGGCGCACGCCCAGCGAGCCGCCGGTGCCGTGGGCCAGGGCCAGGTCGCAGTTGGCCACCTGGACCTTCGGATGCGCCTCGCCGCGGAGCTGGCGCACCGCCTCGATCACCTTGGTGATGCCGCCGCGGTTCGTCGGGTGGTTGTTGCAGAGGCCGCCGCCGTCGGTGTTGAACGGCAGCTTGCCGACGCCTGAGATCAGGTTGCCGTCGGCGACGAACTTGCCGCCCTCGCCCTTTTTGCAGAAGCCCAGGTCTTCCAGCTGCATCAGCACCGTGATGGTGAAGCTGTCGTAGATCGAGGCGTACTTGATGTCGGCCGGCGTCACGCCCGCCTCCTCGAACGCCCGCGGGCCCGACCAGACCGCGCCCGAATAGGTCAGGTCCAGCTTGCCGCCCTGCTGCACCTTGGGCGCCTCGCCCGCGCCCAGCACCCGCACCTTGGGCCGCTTCAGGCTCTTGGCGATCTCGGGCGAGGTGACGATCAAGGCGCCGCCGCCGTCGGTGACCACGCAGCAGTCGAGGAGGTGCAGCGGATCGGAGATCATCCGGCTGTTCACCACGTCCTCGACGGTGACCACGCTCTTCAGGAAGGCGTGCTCGTTCCACTGGGCATGATGGCTGGCCGCCACCTTGATCCAGGCCAGCTGCTCCGAGGTGGTGCCGTACTCGTACATGTGGCGCATGGCGCACATGCCGTAGGTGTTGTGGGTCGAGCCGCCGTAGATGCTCTCGAAGCCCGCCTCGGGCGGGCCGTCGCTGAGGCCCGGGCCGCGCGCGCCGCCGGCCATGCTGGCGCCTGGGCGGTTGCCGCCGTTGCGCGGCCGGCCGGCCAGGGTGATCAGCGCCACCTGGCACTTGCCCGCCGCGATCGCCTGGGCCGCGTGGCCCACGTGCAGGATGTAGGACGAGCCGCCGGTCTCGGTGGTGTCCATGTGACGGACGTTCTTCAGGCCCATGTAGTCGATCATCGACATGGCCCCGAACCCGGGCGCGTCGCCGGCGCAGAAATAGGCGTCCACATCGTCGAACCCGAGGCCCGCGTCCTCCAGCGCCCCCTTGGCGCACTCGGCGTGCAGCTGGGCGGTGGTCTTGTCGGGGGCGTCGCGGGTGGGGTGCTCAAAGGCCCCCATCAGATAGGCCTTGCCCTTGATGCTCATGCAATCTCCCGGAGAGGACGCCGAAGACGGGGTACGGGCTTAGCCGCCCCGCGGCGCCGCAGCAATCGGACGTAGCGTCAGCCTCGGATCAGCTGCGGTGGGGCGCGCCCGCGTCCAGACGGCGGCGGATGAAGTCGGCGGCCAGCTCGATCGACTGGCGGGCCTTGGGCGTGCCCATCCGCTCCCAGACATGGGTCTCGTCCGACCACAGCCGCACGGTCAGGTCGCCGCCCGCCGCGCGCACGGCCTCGGCCAGCCGCACGGCGTCGTCGTAGAGGATGTCGCCCCGGCTCGCGTGGATCAGCATCGGCGGGAACCCCTCGAAGCCGCCGAACATCGGCGAGGCGAGCGGGTCGGTGGCCGACCGGCCGTCGAGGTAGAACCGCGCCACCAGCGCCAGGCTCTCCATGGTGTAGGGCGTGGTGCCCAGCAGCGAGGCGGCGGTCACCGACCAACTCTGCAGCGACAGGTCCGCCCAGGGCGACAGCAGCACCACGCCGCTGGGCATCGGCAGCCCCTGGGCCCGCGCCTGCTGCAGCGCCGAGAGCAGGATCGCCGCGCCCGCCGACTCGGCCAGCGCCACCACCGGCTCCTCGGGCCAGGTCTCCTGGAACCAGCGCCAGGCGGCCAGGATGTCGTCCACCGCGGCCGGACAGGGGTGCTCGGGCGCGAGCCGGTAGCTGGGGGCGAACACCCGCGCCTGGGCCGCCGCGGCGAACCGCGCCACCAGCTGGGTGATCCGCGGCGACCGCTCGGCGATGAACGAGCCGCCGTGGACGTAGAAGACGAAGCCGCGTGGCTCCCGGGCGCGCGGCGCGAACCATTCGGCGGGTGACGGCGGCGGCGCGACGCCCGCCCCCGGCCCGGCCTGGCGGATCGCCTCGGCGTCCACGCGCGCCAGCACCGGCGCATCGAGCCGCATGTGGATGGCCCGCTGCCGCGCGGTGTAGCGGGCCAGGGCCTCAGGCCCCGCCGCCTCGGCCCGCAGGCAGGCGCGCATCGAGCCGTTCACGATCCGCTGCATGGTCCGGTTGGCGAGGACGCGCAGCCAGGCGCGGAACGGCGCCAGCGGCCGATCCATTTGGACCACTTCAGGGCGGCCCGTCCTGGCCCCCGACACGCTTCCCGTTAGACTCATACTCTTACCGACTCACGCGCGACTGACCCGACCATGAGCGACGACGACGACCTAGACCACCGTTTGCTGCGCCAGGCCGAGGCCTACACCCGGCTCTATCCCAGCACGCTGCCGCGCCTGAAGGCGGCCCTGGAGGCCGGCAACCCGGCGCTGCGCGCGCTGGTGCAGTCGATGCAGACGGCCATGGTCCAGGCCGAGGGGCAGAGGGTGCGCCAGCTGCGCGACGCCTGGGGCCTGAGCGCCCAGGAGGCCAAGGTGGCGCTGCGGCTGATCGACGGCGCCACGGTGACCGACTGCGCCGCCGACATGGAGGTGGCCGAGAGCACCATCCGCACCCACGTGAAATCCATCTTCGCCAAGACCGGCCGCACGCGTCAGGCCCAACTCGCGACGCTGCTGCAGACCCGGCCCGGCATCCCCTCCGGGGACGAGTAAACATCTGTTAACTCTGGCGAAAATTTAGCCGCGCGCCTCCCCAACATTGGGGAGGCGGCTCAGCAGCGCCATCGGCCAAATCCGGCCCGATGGGGGCGGCGGCGTTCCCGAGACCATGGGGACCCCGATGCCGACCTACTTTAGTTCACAGACCTTCTCCGTTCCGCTGCGGACCGGGTTCGAAACCGCCTTCGTCCATGAGGTGGGCGTCGGCGATTTCACCGGCGACGGCAAGCTGGACGTCGTCCTGAGCTATTTCCTCTTCCCGCTGACCGACCGCGGGACCCCGGTGCGCCTGTTCGCCGGCAACGGCTCGGGCGGCTTCGCCGACGCCACCAGCCAGCTCTTCGGGACGGCCGCGCCCACCACGGTCCACGCCCGCGAGACCATCGTCGCCGACTTCAACCGGGACGGCCGCGCCGACGTGTTCCTGGGCGACCACGGCTACGACGCCAACCCGTTCCCCGGGGCGCAGAACGGCCTGATCCTGTCGTCCGGCGCGACGGGACTGACGAACGCCACCGCGCAGCTCCCGCAGGTCTCGGACTATACCCACTCGGCCGAGGCGGCCGACATCGACGGCGACGGCGACCTCGACATCTTCGTGGGCAACGGCGGCGGCGGCCAAGGCCTGACCTCGCCCTACTTCCTGATCAACAACGGGTCGGGCGGTTTCACGCGCAGCGACGCCGGCCTTCCCGGCGTGCTGACCACCGGGAACAAGCCGAACCACTGGAGCGAGGCGTTCCTCGACGTGGACGGCGACGGGGACAAGGACCTGTTCCTGGGCTCCAGCCTGAACAGCCCCGCCCAGCTGCTGCTGAACAATGGCCAGGGCGTCTTCACCCTGTCGGCCACGGCCATGCCCACTGGCGCCGCCAACGCCGACGCCGTCGACATCCAGGCGCTGGACGTCAACGGCGACGGCCGCCCCGACCTGGTGCTGAGCTATTCCGTCTTTGGCTCGGGCGATCCTACGCGCCAGATCCAGCTCCTGATCAACAACGGCCAGGGCGGGTTCGCCGACGAAACCGCCAGCCGCCTGCCGGCCTCGATCCAGGGCGGGGCGTGGAGCCGGCGGGTGCACCTGACCGACGTGAACGGCGACGGACTGACCGACCTGGTGCTGTCGAACGGCTCCTCGACACCGGTCTATCTGGCGGACGGCCTGGGCCACTTCGTGCAGCTGCCGAACGTGCTGCCGGGCAACGCCTTCGACCAGATCACGCCAGGCGACTTCAACGCCGACGGCCGCGTGGACTTCATCGCCTGGCGGGGCCTGTTCGACGGCGCCGAGCAGCTGCGGGTGGACCTTGCCGTGGACGCCGGGACCAGCCAGGCCGGCACGGCCGCGGCCGAAGGCCTGCTGGGCGACAGCGACAACGAGACGATCAACGGCGGCGGCGGCAATGACGTGATCTTCGGCGCCGGTGGGACCAACTACCTGCGCGGCGACGAGGGCGACGACTACGTCGTGGGCGGCCGCGGCTTCGACGACATCAATGGCAACATGGGCAATGACACCTGCATCTCGGGCGGCGGCGACGACTGGGTGGTCGGCGGCCGCGACAACGACAGCCTGGTCGGCAGCGCGGGCCAGAACCTGGTCTACGGCAACCTGGGGGCCGACACCTGCGAGGGCGGCGAGGGGAACGACATCGTCCGGGGCGGCCAGGACAACGACGTCCTGTTCGGCGGAGCGGGCGACGACTACGTCTCGGGCGACAAGGGCGACGACACCGTGACCGGCGGCGCGGGGGCCGACAGCTTCCACACCTTCGGCGACGCCGGGATCGATCGCGTGCTGGACTTCAGCCTCGCCCAGGGCGACCGCGTCCAGCTCGACCCCGGCACGACCTACACGGTCGCGCAGTCGGGGGCCGACACTGTGATCAGCATGACCGGCGGCGGCCAGATGATCCTGGTCGGCGTGCATATGAGCTCGCTGACCCCCGGCTGGATCTTCGGCGCCTAGGCCGGCTGCTTCGCCGCGGCGATGCGGGCGTCGCGCAGGGCGGTGCGACGCACCTTGCCGGCGTCGTCGCGGACGGGTTCGTCGACGAACTCGTAGCCGCGCGGCTGCTTGTAGGTGACCAGGCGGTCCTTCACATGGGCCTTCAGCTCCTCGGCGCTCACCTCGCCCTTGGCGTTGACGATGGCGTGGATGCGGCTGCCCAGGTCGTCGTCCGGCAGGCCGATGACGGCGCAGGACTCGACCGCCGGGTGCTCCTGCAGCGCCGCCTCGATCTCGGCCGGATAGACGTTGGAGCCGCCCACCAGGATCATGTCGGTGCGCCGGTCGGCGAGGTAGAGGTAGCCCTCCTCGTCGAACCGGCCCAGGTCGCCCAGGCTCTCCCAGCCGCCGGGCAGGATCTTGGGCGTCGCGCCGACGTACTTGTAGGTCTCGGGCGTGCCGGCCGCGCGGCGCATGTAGATTTCGCCCACCTCGCCGGGCGGCAGCTCGGCGCCGTCCTCGCCGAACACCTTCATCTCGCCGATCGTGACCTGGCCCACCGAGCCGCGGTGCGTCAGCCATTCCGTGCCGGTGATGATGGTCACCGCCTGGGCCTCGGTGCCGGCGTAGAGCTCCATCACCTCGCCCGGCGCGATCCAGTGGATGAAGGCCTCCTTCAGCCAGTCCGGGCAGGGCGCCGCCATGTGCCAGAGCGTCTCGACGCTGCCGAGGTCGTACTTCGCCCGCACCTCCTGCGGCAGGTGCCAGATGCGGTTCATCATGGTGGGCACCAGATAGACCCACGTGGCCTTGCGCTTCTGGATCTCGGCCAAGGTCGCTTCGGGATCGAAGCGGGCCATCAGCACCACGTGGCAACCCAGGGCCGTCGCCGACATCATCATGCCGAAGGGGGCGTTGTGATAGAGCGGCGCCGGGATCAGCAGGGTGTCCACCGGCCGGATGCGGAAGCCGCCTACCTCGGGCGTCTCCTTCGGCGTCACGCCGGGCTGTCCGGCCAGGATAAGCTTCGGCCGCCCGGTCGAGCCGCCGCTGGTGGGCGCCTTGGAGATCGCCGGGATCGCGTCGGGCAGGTCGCCCTCGTCGTCCGACAGCGTGGCCAGTTCCTCCACCGTCACCACCGGCCGGTCGATCTGGTGCTCGAGCGTCGCGATCACCAGCGGCGAATTCGCCAGCTCGACGATGGCCTGCAGCTCCGCTTTCGGCAGGCGGAACGAGATCGGCTGCGGCGTCGCCCCCAGCTTCCAGATGGCGTGCGCCGCCACCACAAAGCCCACACTGTTCCGCAGGCCCAGGGTGACGAGGTCGCCCGCCTTCACGCCCCGGGCCGCCAGCCCGCGCGCCACGCGGTTCGAGCGCCGGTGCAGCTCGGCATAGGTGATCGTCTCGTCGCCGCAGCTCACGGCCGGCTGGCCGCCCTTCCGCGCCGCGTTCTGGGCCAGCTTGGCCCCGAAGGAGATCATCTCGTCGGTCATGGCGTGCTCCCGGTCTTGCCCCGGATGCGTCGCCCGCGGGCCTTGTGCGCCAACTCTCACGGCTCGCGCCACGGCAGGCAAGGCATCCGCGGACTTGGCGGTTCAGACTCTGCACTTGGCTGTCGCGGCGTCAGCATCCCACCTGAAGCGAAAGGAAACAGGAGACCGACCATGCTGGAGGGCAACCAGGCCGCCCTTTTCGCCGAGCGCCAGAAGGGCACCCTGCCCGGCGAGCTGGGCATCGAGTGGGACGAGGTGGCCAACGGCCGCGCCCGCGGCGCCTTCACCGTCGCGCGCAAGCACATGGCGCCGAACGGCTTCATGCATGCCGCGTCCGTCGTGGCGCTGGTGGACAGCGCCTGCGGCTACGCCTGCGTGGCGTCGCTGCCGGAGGGCGCCAGCGGCTTCACCACCATCGAGATCAAGACCAACTACCTGGGCACCGCCAAGGAGGGCGAACGCGTCGCCTGCGAGGCCCGGCTGGTCCATGGCGGCCGCATGACCCAGGTCTGGGACGCCGAGGCCGTCAACGAGACGACGGGCAAGACGATCGCGGTCTTCCGCTGCACTCAGATGGTCTTATGGCCGCGCTGAAGTCGCGGCGACAGATCGCAGTTGCGTGACACCGGCGAGATGAGTAGAACGCCCGCTCGCTCAGCGGGCCCTCTTCGGGGCGGCCCGCGCCGGCTCCGGAGAGGTGGCAGAGTGGTTGAATGTACCGCACTCGAAATGCGGCGTACGTGAAAGCGTATCGTGGGTTCGAATCCCACCCTCTCCGCCACCGCGCTCTGATCTTTCAGGGTCCCGGTGATTCCCCACATTCAGCCCTCAACGCCCGCATCCAGGACCTTGGGTGAAGCACGGCGAGCGCCAGGTGTCGGCTAGCCGACGCGCGAACGTCCCTCGGCTGGGATCAGCCAGGGATTGAGGGCGTGGTGGCGCGCCTCGAAGGCGCGGATTTCGGCGGCTCGGGCCAGTGACAGGCCGACGGCGTCGAGGCCCTCGAGGAGCGCGTGCCGGCGGGCAGGCTCCACCACGAACGGGACGAGATCGTCGCCGGCGCAGATGGTCTGGGCCTCGAGGTCGATGGTGAACCGGTGGTCGGCAGGCTGCGCCGCCAGCGCCAGGAGGCGGGCGTGGTCGTCGGCCGGCAGGGTGATGGCGAGCAGGCCGTTGCGGGCGCAGTTGTCGAAGAAGATGCCGGCGAAGCTCGTGCCGATCAGCGCCCGCACGCCCAGCTGGGCGAGCCCCCATACGGCGTGTTCCCGGCTGGAACCGCAGCCGAAGTTCGGCCCCACCACCAGGAACGGCGCGCCGCGATAGGGCGCCTGGTTGAGCACGAAGTCAGGCCGGGGCGCGCCGTCCGCGTCGAAGCGGAGGTCGAAGAAGAGGCCGCGGTCCAGGCCAGCGCGGTCGATGCCCTTCAGGAACTGCTTGGGCATGATCACGTCGGTGTCGACGTTGGCGGCGGGGAGCGGCGCGGCGACCCCCGTGACGGTCCGGAACGGCTGCATTGCTCAGGCTCCCAGGCGCCGGACGTCCGCCAGCCGGCCGCAGACGGCGGCGGCCGCCACCATGGCCGGGCTCATCAGATGGGTGCGTCCCCCGGCCCCTTGGCGACCCTCGAAGTTGCGGTTGGTGCTGGAGGCGCAGCGCTCGCCGGGCGCCAGGACGTCGTCGTTCATCGCCAGGCACATCGAGCAGCCCGACTGGCGCCATTCGAAGCCGGCCTCGATGAAGACGCGGTCCAGGCCCTCCGCCTCGGCCTGTCGGCGCACGGCGCTGGAGCCCGGGACGACCAGGGCGCGGACTCCCGAGGCGACGCGGCGGCCGCGCAGGACCCGGGCGGCGTCCCGCAGGTCCTCGATCCGGGCGTTTGTGCAGGACCCGATGAAGGCGCGGTCGATGCGGATGTCCTGCAGCGCCATGCCGGGGCTCAGGCCCATGTAGTCGAGAGCCCGCGCCGCGTCGCGCCTGCGGGAGGGCGTCGCGGCCAGGTCGGGATCGGGCGCCCGGCCGCCGATGGCCATCGCCTGGTCGGGGCTGGTGCCCCAGGTCACCATAGGCTCTATCGCCTCGCCCGTGAGGACGACCCGGCGCGCGAAGACCGCTTCCGGATCGGAGCGGAGCGTGCGCCAGGCGGCCAGGCCGCGCGCCCAGAGGTCGCCCCGCGGCGCGCGCGGGCGTGTGGCGAGATCGTCGAACACCTTCTGGTCCGGCGCCACCAGCGCGCCGCGGGCGCCGCATTCCACCGCCATGTTGCAGATGGTCATCCGCCCTTCGAGGCTCAGCGCCGAGACGGCCTCCCCGGCGAATTCGATCGCATGGCCGTTCGCCCCGTCGGCGCCGATCTCGCCGATCAGCGCCATGACCAGGTCCTTCGCCGTGACGCCCAGCGACAGCTGGCCGGTCACCTCGACGCGCATGGGCCTCAGGCGCCGGTAGACGACGGTGGAGGTCGCCAGCATGTGCTCGATGTCGGACGTCCCGATCCCGAAGCCCAGGGCTCCGAACGCGCCGTAGGTCGTCGTGTGGCTGTCGCCGGCGGCCACGACCATCCCGGGCAGGATCAGGCCGAGCTCGGGCGCGACGACGTGCTCGATGCCCTGCAGCGGGTGCAGGATGTCGAAGAGCTCGATGCCGAAATCGCGGCAGTTGCGGTCGAAATAGGCCACCTGCTCGGCGCCGCCGGCGTCCGGCATCTCGGCCGTGCGCCGCGGCGTGGTGGAATTGACGTGGTCGACCACGCCCAGCAGGGCCTGCGGCCGCCACACCGGCCGCCCCGCCTCGCGCAGGCCCGTGAAGGCCTGGGGGCTGGTGTATTCGTTGAGGACGCTGCGGTCGACGTAGAGCAGGACCGTCTCGCCGCTGTCGTCGAGCGGCGCCACGACATGGGCGTCGACCAGCTTGTCGTAGAGGGTCCGCGGCGCGGTCATCCGGCGGCGCCGTGTCCGGGGCGGCCATCGGCCACCACGCATTCGGCCGGCGGGTCGCGCCCCTCGAACACGTCTACGACGCAGCGCGCCGCGATCATGTTCGTACGGTCGAGGCCCTCGCGGGTGGAGGCGCCGGCGTGCGGCGCGGCGATCACGTTGGGCAGGGCGATCAGCGCGTCGGTGACGGGCTGCATTGATGGATCGCTCTCGCTCTCGAACACGTCGAGGCCTGCGCCGCCGAGATGGCCCGCCTGGAGCGCCGCCAGCAGGTCGCGGTCGGACACGAGCCCGCCGCGGGCCGTGTTGATCACAATGGCGCCGGGTCGCACGGTCCGCAGGCTCTCGGCGTCGATCAGGTGGCGCGTGGCCGGGGTCAGCGGGGCGTGCAGGGTGATGTAGTCGCTCTCGCGCAGGACGGTGGCGTCATCGGCGAAGACGACGCCGGTCTCCGCGGCGTAGGCGGGATCGGGCCGCGGGGTCGCCACCAGCACCTTCGCCTCGAAGCCGCTCAGCCGCTTGACCACGCTGCGGCCGATGCGGCCAAGGCCGATGACGCCCACGGTCTTCCGGTAGAGGTCCGACCCCATGAGGATCGACCAAGACCCGCCGGCCATCTGCGCTTGCGCCTCGCGGAAGCGGCGCCCCACGCCGATCATCATGCCGATCGCCTGGTCAGCGACCGAGGCGTCGTTGCCGCCGGCGGCGATGGTCACGACCCGGCCGAGGTCGCGCGCCGCCGCCAGGTCCACCCGCTCGTAGCCGACGCCGCGGCGCGAGACGATCGAGAGCTGGGGCAAGGCCGCCAGCAGCTCGCGCGTCACCCGCGCATGGCCGACGATCCAGCCCTGCCCGCCGTCGAGCAGGCCCACCAGCTGCTCGTGCGAGAGCCCGCCGTCGGCCTGGCCCGGCGGCAGGTCGGCGATCACCACCTCGCAGCCGGCGTCACGCAGGAAGGCGGCCGACGCCTCGTCGAAGAACCTCTGCGTGACGACGACACGCCGCGACCCCGGATCCATGCTGCGCCTCCGCGCCTAATCCAGCTCGACGTCGAGCAGCCGCACGAACTGCTGGCCGCAATGGAGGTCGCGCTCGACCATGCCGCCCTGCGAACTGGACCGCGGGTACGAGATCTTGACCATGCTCAGGCTCTCGACCGGGAAGCGCTTCACCAGGGCCGGATCGGTCCCGTAGAGGCGCGCGAAGGTCGCCGGGCCCAGCGCCTCGCTCTGCGCATAGCGCCGGAAGCTCTCCGGCCCGTCGAAGAACAGGTCGATGGTGACCCAGAACGGCCCGGCGTTCTTGGAGCGGACCAGGCGGCAAACATCGTTGACCGTCGCCATCACGCCGCCTCCGCCTGGTCGAGGTCGACCCACACCGTCCGCACCAGTTCCGCGGGATCGTCGCACTCCACGACATGGTTCAGCCGGAACTCGTAGACCGGCCCCCGTTCGATATCGGCCGGCGTGAAGGCGAACCCGTAGCTGGGCATCTCCTCGTGCTCGGGCATGTACATGTGGAAGAACCAGGGATTGCAGGCCTTGGCGATCTGAGTGGCCATCTCCTGGGTGTCGGCGGTGGCGACGAACAGCACCCCCACCTCGCGTGGCGGCGGCGTGCCCTCGGGCACCTTCTCGCCGGTGACCGCGTTCCAGCCGTAGAGCCGCAGCGAGATGTGGAAGTCGCCGGCCGCTTCGCCGATGGTCGTGCGGACGCGGTGGTACAGCCGGTCCAGCATGCGGTCGTGGAAGGCGTCGAGGTTGCGCAGCACGATCGGGTCCTGGATCCCCACCAGCATGACGGTCTGGAACCGCCCACTGGACGCGCCCTCCAGCTTCATCGTGTAGGGCTGCGGCCGCCAGGCCGAGCCGGTCACCCGCACGATCCGGGGATCGAGCTGCTGGTAGTCGGTCTCGGTGACGTCCAGCACGCCGCCGGGCTCGGTCAGCAGGAAGGGGTCACTGTTCTCGTACAGCATGTGCGCCGAGACGCTGTGGGGGGTGCAGGTGTTCACGGCGCTCAGCGGCTCCACGTCGAACCCGCCCTGGTCGATGCTCAGCAGCACCCCTGAACCATCGACCGTCTTGACCGTGCACTGGGCCCCGCACTCGCCGATCTTGCCGGCGTGCCAGGCCGGGCCCAGCGGCGCGCCCTTCATGATCGGATAGCAGGCCAGCACCGCCGTGTCGGTGGTCCGCCCACCGAGCACGATGTCGGCGCCCGCCTGCAGCGCGGCGATGAAGGGTTCGGGCCCCATGGCGGCGACGATGTGGTCGCAGGCGTCGACCGTCGCGTCGTCCAGCGGCCCCATGGGCGCCAGGGGGCGGATACGGCCGGCGGCGTTCTTCGCCTTCACCGCCTCCTTGCCGAGCTCGGAATAGAGCAGCGCGATCTTCGGGCGGATGCCCAGTTCGCGGGCCACCTCGACGGCGATGTCGCGGGTCCAGTCGACGTTCTTGTCGCCGCCCGCCTGGCCCGAGGTGCCGACGACGATCGGGATCTTCGCCTCGTGCGCGGCCTTCATCAGGATCGTCAGGTCGCGCTTCACCGCGCCCTTGTTGTTCTTCGAGATTCCGAGCGCGAGGTAGGCCGCGCCGCTGTCGGTCGAGCCCGCGTCGGTCGCGATGACATGGGCGCCCTGGGCGATGCCGTAGCGCACCTCCTCCTCGCGCGCGCCGGCCCCCAGCGAGCCGGTCGGGACGAGGACCTTGATCGGTCCCTTCGGGTCATCGGGCATGGCGCGTACTCCTCCAGGCGATCGGATTTGGACTGAACATCACAGGATGGCTCCGCTGGCGGCGGCCGCGGCGATGAGCACGAGGGACAGCAGCGCCGCCCACTTCAGGCCGAAGCGCTGCATGGCAGCGACGTCGCAACCGAGCAGGCTCGAGACGAGGTAGAGCGCCGCCACCAGGGGGCTGAGGCCGTGGACCGGCAGGCCCAGCAGGGAGGCCCTCGCGATCACCTCCGGCGCGACGCCGTAGTGGGTGGCGGTCTGGGCGATCACCGGGACCACGCCGAAGTAGTAGGCGTCGTTGGAGAGCACGAACTGGAACGGGATGCTCAGGAAGGCCGTCACCACGCCGAGCCAAGGACCCAGCGCCTCAGGCACGACCACCATCGCGCCCTTGGCCATGGCGTCGATCATCCCCGTCCCGGTCATCACGCCGGTGAACAGGCCCGCGGCCAGGATCAGCAGCACGATGGGCATGGCGTTCTCGGCGTGCGCCTTCAGCCGCGCGCGCTGGTCGGCCAGCGACGGATAGTTGATCACCAGCGCCAGCGCGAACCCGCCCATGAACACCAGCGGCAGCGGCGCGGCATGGGTGATGGCGCAGGCCAGGACGGCCAGGGTCAGCAGCAGGTTGACCCACAGGAGCCGGGGACGGAGCGCCGCGGCGTCGCGCTCGAAGGCGATCGGCGTCCCCACGGCTCCCGGCGGCAGCGCCACGCCCGCAGTCAGCCGGCGGGCCTCGCTGCTGCCCAGGCGCCAGGCGATGGCGAGCGTGCCCAGGACTCCCGCCCCGATCGTCGGCAAGAGGGGCAGGAACACGTCGGCCGGGTCGATGGCGAGGGCCGCCGCCGCCCTGCCCGACGGGCCGCCCCAGGGGAACAGGTTCATCACCGTGTTGGCCGAGCCCAGGATCACCGCCAACACCAGCGGATTCATGCCGAGGCGGCGGTAGACCGGCAGGAAGGCGGTGATCGTGATCAGCGCCGTGGTGGCCCCGTCGCCGTCGAGCGCGACGATCAGGGCGACGGCGGCCGTGCCAAGGGTGATCCGCACGGGATCGTCGCCCACCACCCGCAGGACCCGCGACACCAGCGGATCGAAGAGGCCGGCGTCGATCATCAGGGCGAAGTAGAGGACGGCGAACAGCAGGAGCGTCGCGGTCGGCGCGAGCTGGGCGATCCCGTCGACCGCCATCTTGCCGAGATCGGCGCCATGGCCGGCGACGACGCCGAAGACCAGCGGCGTCAGGATCAGGGCGACCAGCGCCGAGAGCCGCCGCGTCATGATCAGCACCATGAAGCTCGCGACCATGGCGAAGCCGAGGGCCATCAGCATGTGCGCGCCTCCGGCCCCGGAACCGCCGCCTCTCGGCGGCGGCTCGGGACGTCTGGGGAGGCGAACCCGGGATCAGCCGTCATCCGGTCACCAGGCCGCGCGGAGGGTGACGCCGTACTGACGGGGCGAGCCGTACTGGACGTACTGGTAGACGCCGCCGTTGGTCTGCCAGATCCGGTATTCCTTGTTGGTCAGGTTGTGGCCCCAGACCTGCACCGAGTATCGCGCGTTGACGTTGTAGGTCAGGCTGGCGTCCCAGAGCGTCCGCGCCTTCCGGTACTCGTTGAAATCGTTGACGTTGTTGTCGAATATGTCGCTCTGATAATCCATGGTGACCTGGGCGCGGACCCAGCCCCACTCGGCGTCCCGCGAGCTCTGGACGCCCACATCCGCCACCACCGCATGCTTCGGCGTCCGGCTGAGCCGGTTGCCCGCACCGTTCGTCAGGATCGGCGTCCCGTCGGCCCGGAAGCCCGACGTCTGGATGAAGCGGGTGAAGTAGGGGTGCAAGTAGGTGTAGCGGACCGTGGCGTCGAACCATTCGACCGGCGCGGCGATGAACTCGGTCTCCAGCCCCTTGATCGTGGCGTCGGCGGTGTCGACCGTCACCCGCGTGCCGACCGGCCCCTGCGAGGCGTCCGGCACCACCTTGGCGGTCTGGAAGTCGTTGTAGTCCATCCAGAAGCCGGAGACGTTCGCCCGGAAGCGGCGGTTGAACCAATCGGTCTTCAGGCCGACCTCGTAGTTGGTGGCCTTCTCGGGCTCGGTTGGCGTGCGGGCCAGCGCGGCCGAGCTGGGCTGTTCCTGGAAGGCGCCCGACTTGAACCCGGTCGAGATGGTGGCGAAGGCGAAGACGTTCTCGCTGGCCCGGTAGTTCGCCCCCACGCGATAGGTGAACTGCCCCTTGTCGAAGACGCCGGGCGAGCTGGCGGTGTTGTAGCTGGTGACCGGCGCAGCCAGCGGGCCGGTGAGACGCCGCGCCGCGAAGGTCTTCTTCTCCTTCGTGTAGCGCCCGCCCGCGAACAGCTTCAGGCCGAAGTCGAAGGCGTATTCCGCCTCGCCATAGACGGCGTAGCTGTTGTTGGTGGCGTCGCCGATGAAGCGGTTGATCGTCGTGGGCGTCGCGGACTGCTGGGTCTCGCGTTCGCGATGGATCTCGTCGCGATTGTAGTAGAGCCCCGCGACCCAGGTCAGCGGCCCGTCGCCCAGCGACGACAGGCGGCTCTCGAGCGAATAGGAGTCGGCCTGCTCCTGCGCCAGCACCTGGATGCCTGACACCGGCAGCCCGGCGCGGACGTTGCCCGCGGGGTCCGTGCCGTCCAGGTCGTTGGCGGTGTCATAGTCAAGGGTGCGCCAGGCGCCCTGGGTGGTCCAGGTCGCAAAGCCCAGCGCCTCGGTCGTGAACTCGGCGCGCGCGCCGCCGGTGGTCGAGCGGGTGAACCCGAGGTGGTCGGGATTGGTCCGCGGCGGCGGGTCGTAGTCCGCATAGCCCTTGCCCGGCGTGAACGGCAGCCGGATCACATTGTACCGGGAGGCGTCGGACAGGTCCTGGTCGGCGATGTCGCCGGACAGCAGCAGGTAGGAATTCTCGCCCACGTCGGCGCGGACGTTGAGGCGCGCGGTCAGCTTGTGCTCGTCGTCGAGGGGCTGGCCGGCGACCGTCTTGCGGAAGCCGTCGTTGGTCACCGCGCCCAGGACCAGGCGCGCGGCGACGCCGTGGGCGATCGGCGCATTGACCATGAGGTTGGCGTTCTTCTGGCCGTACTCGCCCAGGGTGAGCTGGGCGCTGGCCTCGAAGGTGTCCACCGGCTTGGCGGTGATGAAGTTGACCGAGCCGGCCACCACGTTCTTGCCCAGCAGGGTGCCCTGCGGCCCCTTCAGCACCTCGACCCGCTCCAGGTCGTAGAAGTCGATGCTGAGCATCGGCGGGCGCGCCAGGTAGACGCCGTCCAGGAAGGCCACCGACGAGGGGTCGCCCCCGGCCGCCTGCCCCCCGCCGCCGACGCCGCGGAAATAGACCCGCGGCGAGCCCTTCGGGAACTCGTCGAAGCCGACGCCCGGCGTCACCTGCGCCATGCGGGTGAACTCGGTGACCCCTCGCGCCAGCAGCTGCTCGCCGGTGTAGGTGGTGAGGGTGATCGGCGCGCTCTGCTGCGACTCCGCACGGCGGCGCGCCGTGACGACGATCTCCTCGATGGCGCCGACGTGGTCGCCCGCCCCGCCGGCCGGCGGGGCGGCTTCCTGGGCCAGCGCAGGCGCCGCCGCCATCGCGGCCGCGGTCGAAAACAGCAGCGCCGAAAAACTCCGATGCCTCATGAAGCGTCCCCTTCCCTTGGGGTCCCTCGGGGGACCTCTCGATGCCAGCGCGCCCTGTCGGGAGGGCGAGCGGCGGGAGGAATGCACCGGGCCGGCGGCTTTCCCGCGCCACCCAGGTTGCATTCCCGGGAATTTTGCGAGGCCAGGCTTCGATGCTAGACGGCCGACATGCCGGATTGGTCGAGCCTCCCGGGACTCCTCAGCAACGAGAACTGGATCGCGGCGCTGCCCGAGCCTGTGCGGCGGGAGATTCTCGAACGGATGGTTCCCCGCGACCTGACCGCCGGCGAACTGCTCATCGAGGCGGGGGTCGAGTCGCTCGGCATCTACCAGCTCGAGCGCGGCTACCTGCGCCTGCTCGCCGACCACCCCGACGGGCGGCAGACGCTCATCGTCGTCTACAGGCCGGGCAACTGCTTCTCCGAATCGCCGCTGGTGGCGCACCGGACGCCCAACCACAGCACCATCGCCCTGACCGACGCGCGGGTCCGGCTGCTGCCGAAGGACGACTTCTGGGCGCTCTACCATCGCCATCCGGAGATCCCGGAGGCGCTCTGCCGGAAGTTCGCGAGCAGCATGAGCCGCCTGCTCACCCGCCGCGAGATCGCCGTGACGCGCAGGCTGCGGGAGATGGTGGCGTTCACCTTCTGCAACCTGGCCGAGGAGTGCGGCGCCCCGGAGCCGGACGGCGCGGTCGCCATCGCCCTGCCCCTCACCCAGAACGACCTCGCCGACCATCTGGGCGTCACCCGCCAGGCCGTGCAGCGCGAGGTCGGCGCCCTGAAGGGCCTGGGCGTGCTGGCCAAAACGCGACGGGCTGTGGCGGGTCCTGGACGTGGCGAAGCTGCGCCGCCTCGCGGCCTAGCCCCGGCCTCGCCACGCCGGGACGCTATGCGTCGGCCACGGCCGACCCGAGGGCGGGAAACGGCCGCACCGCCTGTCGCACCGCGTCCCTGATGCGGCCCAGCCTGCTTGAGTTTGCTCCCGGAATGGCCCTAAGCCATTGAAAAGATGGTGCCGCCTAGGTGACTCGAACACCTGACCTACGCATTACGAATGCGCCGCTCTACCGGCTGAGCTAAGGCGGCTCCTGTCCGGGGACGCGGGCTTTTACGTGAAAGCGCCCGATTTGCAAAGCGTCACGCGGTCACGCCCATGCGGTCTCGCCAGAAGGCCGCCAGGGCCTGGGCGAAGGCCGCGTGGCTCCACTGGGCGGCGGTCTGGGCGGCGGCGTGGCGCATGAGGGCCTGGGCCCCACCGCCGCGTTCCGCCAGGGCCACCGCGCGGACCAGGCCGTGGGCGGCGGCCTCGCAGTCGTCCTCGTCGACCCAGATCCCGTTGACGCTGGTCGCGAACTCCCGCGCGCCGATGCCGGTGAAGCCGGCCACCAGGCATTCGCTGGCCATGGCCTCCAGGGTGGTCAGGCTGAGCGCCTCCATCCGGGCCAGGCTCAGGAACACCGAGGCGCGGCCCATGACGTCGGCGACCTCGGCCTCGGTGCGGGTCTCCATCGGCTCCCAACGCCAGGCGTCCGCGTTCGGGTGCAGGCGCTCGAACATGTAGCGGATGGCCATCTGCTCCACCTTCCGATGGCGCGGCGAGCAGGCGATCACCTGTTCCTTGGCCTTCGGCCCGAAGGTCCGCTCGTCGGCGAAGCCCGGGACCACCGAGATCAACTCATAGTCGAAGAAGCGCGCGATCAGCCCGGCCACGCCCACGCCGCAGGCCATGAAGGTGCGGTATCCGCCGCGCAGCTCGGGCGGCAGGCCGGCCAGGCCGTAGCTCGCGAGCGCGTAGGGGTTCTGGCAGAAGATCACCTTGCGGTTCGGCAGGGCCGCGCTCTGGCGCAGCGCCTCGGGAGAATCCTCGGGCAGCACCAGGATGTCGTCGGGCGAAAACGGGACCGAGGCGTCCTCGCTGGGCGCGCGATGCTCGAACCAGGCCGGCGACGGGGTCTGCGGCGGGCGGCGCACCACCGCGTCGAAGCCCAGGGCGCAGAGGGTCTCCACATGGCGGAAGACCATCTTGTTGCCGCCCGTGCGCGCGTTGGCGTGCGGCGCCATGTAGACGATGCGGGCCACGGGTCGCGCCGCCTACTTCCGCCGGCCGCCCGGCGCGGCGCGGCGGCGCGGCGCGGGGGGCGGGGGCGCCTCGGCCTCGGGTTCGTCATAGCCCTCGTCGATCGGATAGAGCACGGGCTCGGACAACATCGGCCCGGCGTCGGCATAGGCTATGGGCAGCTCGGGAAGTTCGCGCAGGCTGCGCTCCCGCCGCTCCAGCCGCGGGTGCAGCAGCTCGCCGGTCTCGGCGAAGGCGATGGCCAGGCGCGCCCAGTCCTGGGCGTGGTAGGCGAAGGGTCGGCCCTCGGGGTCCAGGTCGGACCAGTCGGGCTCGGGCGGGGCGTTCATCCCCTGGGCCAGCCACATCCGCGCCTCGTCGATGGCGCCGGCTGCGTAGGCGGCCCGGGCCATCACGCCCGCCACGCGCGCGGTGACCGGCTGGCCCTCCAGCGCCCTGGCGGCTTCGCGCGCGGCGGGCGCATCGCCGGCGGTCAGGGCCTGTTCCACATAGAGCAGCAAGCTCTCGCGGTGCGCCGGGTTCACGGCGGCGAGCTGCCCCAGCCGTTGGGCGCGCTCTCGGGGTGTCTCGTCGGTCCGCAGGTCGCGGTAGGCCAGCCACAGCGCGGGGTGCGGCGCGGTCCGCCAGGCGTTCTCCAGCAGGGCGGCGGCGCGGCCCATCTTGCCGTCGTCGGCCAGCAGGCGGGCGGCCATCACCACGCCGGGCGCGAAGCCCGGCTGCAGGCGGGCGGCCTCGGTCGCCTGGTCCAGCGCCTGGGCGCGGGCCTTGGGCTCGGGGGCGTGTTCCAGCTGCGCGGCCGAGGCGGCCAGCAGGGCGGCGCGGGCCCGTTCGGCGACGATGGGCGGCACGATCTTGCGGTCCAGCGCGCCCTTCACCAGCCCCAGCGCCCCGTCCCAGTCGGCGGCCTCCAGCCGCGACTCCAGGATCGCGCGCCAGGCCCAGCGGGCGGTGCGGGCTTCGCCATAGGCCTCCTGGGCGTGGCGCAGCCCCGTCTCACGCGCGCCCTGGGCCAGGGCGATCTGCATCAGGCCCTTGTGGCCGGCCAGCCGCATCTCGGGGAAACCCAGCATGGCGGTGTAGGCGGCCTGGGCCTGGGCCATGTCGCCCGCGGCCTCGGCGGCCTGGGCGGCCAGCACCCGGACCAGTCCCGGCGCGTCGGCGGCGAGCTCGGCGGCCTTCTTGGAGAGGCGCAGCGCCTCGGGGCCGTCCCCGGCCGCCACGGCGAGGAAGCCGCGGGCCAGCACGTCGCCGCCCTGCCGCCGCCGGGCCTCGGCGCGCGCCCGCTCCGCCCGGCGCGGCGCGTCCAGGATCCAGAGGATCGTGCGCCAGACCACCGCGGCCAGCAGGCCGAAGCTGAGCGCGATGAGGATCGCCGCCGCGGCCGTGGAGTCGGCCCGCCAGCCCAGCCAGATCACCGTGGCGTGGCCAGGGTCGTCGCTCAGCGCCAGGGCGCCGACGGCTATGGCGGCCAGAAGGATGAGGACGACGCCGGCGCGGATCATGCGGCCGGCCCCTGCAGCGCGCGGACGGCGCGGATGCGGAGCGCCGTGACCTCGCGGTCGATCTGGGCGCGGCGCTCGGCCTGTTCCCGCCAGGGCGACAGGGCCTCCCGGGCCTTGGGCGGCAGGGCCTCCAGCGCCTTCAGCGCCGAGACGACCTGGCCCTCCTGCAGGGCGATCTCGGCCCGGTGGATCACGGCGTCGGGGTTCTTGCCGGCCGTCTCGTCGACCCGGCGCACGGTGACCACTTTGGCGGCCACATAGGCGATCCGCTCGCCGAGGCCGGCCCCCTCCTGCGGCTTGCGCGCCTTGCTGGCGGCCTTGGCGGCATAGGGCGGGAAACTGGCGGCCAGCGCCGTGCGGCTGGGCGCGCCGGTCTGGGCCAGACGGGTCAGGGCGGTGAGTTCGGGCAGGCCGGGGGCTGTGGCGCGCAGGGCGGCCAGCTCACGGTCGAACGGCCTGGAGCCCTGGCTGGCGTCGACGAGCTGGGCGGCGGCCAGGGCCGCCGCGGCGGCCTCGGTGGTGCGCGCGCCCTGGTTCTCCAGCACCGCGATGCGGGCCTGCAGCCGCGCCACCTCGTCGGCGGTGGGCGAGGCGACTTCGATGGGCAGGGCGGCCGGCGCCGGCGCGGCCGGGCCCGACAGCTTCTGCGCCGGCGCGGCGGCAGGCGTCGTCGGCTTGGCGGGCAACAGCTTCGGCCCCAGCAAGGCCACGCCCGCCCCGGCCAGCACGCAGAGGATGCCGAACGCCAGCAGGGCCCAGAAGCCGGTCCCCATGAGGGGCTTGGGGCGGTACTCCGCCGGGTCCTTGGGCAGGTCGGGTTCGTCGCCGCTCATGGCTCAGGGCCGGCGGTCGATGAGGTTGAGCAGGGCCGCCTCCAGCGGGAACGGCGGGAAGGCCTTGGCCGCCAGCCGCGTGCGGGCCAGCGGCTGGATCACCGCCTTGGAGAGCCCCAGCGCCCGCAGGTCGGGCGACGGATGGGTCTTCAGCACCTTGGCCAGCACCTGGGCGGCGCGCGGAGAATGCAGCAGCACCGCGTCGCTCTGGGTCAGCCGATCGGCCTGGGCCTCGGTCAGCTCGACCGGCGCGGTCTCGTAGAGGATCAGCCGGCGCGCCTCGACGCCCTGCTTCTCCAGCGCGCCCGCGAGGTCGCCCGCGGGCTCCAGCGCGCCCGGATGCAGGACGGCGCCGCGCAGCTCGCCCCGGCGGGCGGCGATGCCCTCGGCCAACGCCTCGACGTCGCCGTCGGCCGACAGCACCGACTTGAAGCCGGCCTGCCGCGCGGCCTGGGCCGTGGCCGCGCCGACCGCGAAGACCTTCAGGCTGCGCTCGCCGCTGGCGTCGGCGAAAGCCCGCACGCCGTTGGCGCTGGTGAAGGCCAGGGCTGCGACGCCGGCCAGCTCGACCTGCACGTCCGGCAGTACGCGCACCGCCAGCAGCGGCGCCACGACGGCGTCATGCCCCAGCGCCCGGACCCGATCGGCCGTGACGTCGGCGCCCGGTTGGGCGCGGGTGATCCAGATTCGCTGCCTGCCGCCTGCCATGCGGCGATCCTGTTAGCTTAGCCGTTGAACTTTCACCAACGACGATGCGGCCGGTCGGAACAATGTTCAACGGCGCGCGATGGGTCCTGGCGCGCCAGCGCCAAAAGATTCAAACCGCGGAAAGCGCAGAAAACGCGGAAGGCTCAGCTGGCGCGGCCTCTTCCGCGCCATTCCGCGTATTCCGCGTATTCCGCGTATTCCGCGGTTTCAAAAGACAGCGCCTGCGGCGCGCCTAGAGCACGATGGCGTCGCCGGCTTCGGACTTGATGGCCTGGCCCAGGGAGAAGCCCAGGTCACGGGCCGAGGCCAAGGGGTCGGAGAGCTGGCTGATCTCGGTGTCGCCCGCGTGGCGGAAGCGGGCCGAGCCGTCGGGCGCCAGGGCTTCGACGATCAGCTGGATCGTGCCGCCCTCCAGCCAGGCGTGGGCGCCGATGGGCGTCTTGCACGAGCCTTCCAGCGCCGCGAGCGCGCCGCGCTCGGCGGTGACGCACAGCGTCGTGGTCTCGCAGCGCAGGCCGGCGACCCACGGCAGGTCCCGGTCGGCCTCGCGAGTCTCGATGGCGAGCGCGCCCTGGCCCGGCGCCGGCGGAACCTCCTTCGGGTCGATCAGGCTCTTCGGCAGGTCGCCCAGGCCCAGGCGGCGCAGGCCGGCGTAGGCGAGCAGGATCGCATCGGCGTCGCCGGCCGCCAGCTTGGCCAGCCGGGTGTCGACGTTGCCGCGCAGCATCTGCACGTCGAGGTCGGGGCGGCGATACAGCGACTGGGCCTGGCGCCTCAGGCTCGCGGTGCCCAGGCGCGCGCCCTGCTCCAGGTCCTCCAGCCGGTTCGCGTCGCGGCTCAGGAAGGCGTCGCGCGGGTCCTCGCGCTCGGGGATGGCGGCGATGCAGAGGCCGGGCGGCAGCTCGGCCGGCATGTCCTTCATCGAGTGGACGGCGCAGTCGATGCGGCCCTCGATCAGCGCCTCCTCGATCTCCTTGGTGAAGAGGCCCTTGCCGCCGATCTCCAGCAGGCGACGGTCCTGCACCCGGTCGCCCGTCGTGGTGATGACGATCAGCGGCGCGACGGCCTCCACCTCGACGGCGTTGGTCGGGTCGGCGCCCAGCGCCGCGGCGATGCGGCGCTGCATGTGGCCGGCCTGGGCGAGGCTGAGCTTGGAGCCGCGGGCCCCGATGCGCACTTGGGCCGGATTGGCTGCAGGTTGCGAAGGCACGGTGGGCGGTCTACCTCGGAGCGGAAATCGAGAGGCCTGCTACAGGAGCAGGCCTGCCCCGGCAACCGGATGACCGTCACCCACACCGTCCCCCTCACCGTCCTGGGCCTGGAAACCAGCTGCGACGAGACCGCGGCCTCGGTCGTGCGCCTGGACGGCGACGGCCGCGCCGAGGTGCTGAGCTCGGTCGTCGGCAGCCAGATCGCCGAGCATGCGCCGTTCGGCGGCGTGGTGCCCGAGATCGCCGCGCGCGCCCACGTGGAGAGCATCGACGACATCGCCCGCCGCGCGCTGGACGACGCCGGCCTGGGCTACGAGGACCTCAGCGGCGTGGCCGCCACCGCCGGGCCGGGCCTGGTGGGCGGCGTGATGGTGGGCCTGTCGTTCGGCAAGGCGGTGGCGCTGGCCCGCGGCCTGCCGCTGGTGGCGGTGAACCATCTGGAGGGTCATGCTGTCTCTGCGCGGCTGGGCGCCGACCTGCCCTATCCGTTCCTGCTGCTGCTGGTCTCGGGCGGGCACTGCCAACTCCTGAGCGTGGAGGGCATCGGGGCCTGCACGCGGCTGGGTTCCACCATCGACGATGCGGCCGGCGAGGCCTTCGACAAGATCGCCAAGGCCATGGGCCTGCCCTATCCCGGCGGCCCCGCGCTGGAGAAGCTGGCCCAGGACGGCGACCCTTCGAAGTTCGAGCTGCCCCGCATGCTGCTGGGCCGAAAAGACTGCGACTTCTCGTTCTCGGGCCTGAAGACCGCCGCCGCGCGCCTGGCCGAGGGCGTGACAACCGACGACCAGCGCCGCGACCTGGCCGCCGCCGTCCAGGCCGCCATCGCGAACCAGCTCGCTGAGAAGTCGGACCGGGCGATGAAGGCCTATGCTGCAGAGCATGAGGGCCGAGGCCTTCGCTTCGTGGTCGCCGGCGGCGTGGCGGCCAACAAGACCGTCCGCGCGCGCCTGCACGAAACGGCCGCCAAGCGCGGTTTCAGCTTCGCCGCACCCCCGCTGGCCTACTGCACCGACAACGCCGCCATGATCGCCCTGGCCGGGGCCGAGCGGCTGGCCGCCGGGATCTCGGACCCGCTCGACGCCGTTGCGCGTCCACGCTGGCCGCTGGACGCCGCGGCGGCGGCCGCCAGCCCCACCCACAAGGCCGGCCGCAAGGGAGCGAAGGCGTGAACAGGGCAGGCGTCATCGGCGGCGGCGCGTGGGGCACGGCCCTGGCCCAGGTCTGCGCGCGGGCCGGGCGCGAAGTGATCCTCTGGGCCCGGGAGCCCGAGGTGGTCGAGGCCATCAACACCGCGCACGAGAACACGACCTTCCTGAAGGGCGTGCCGCTGGACCCGATGATCCGCGCCACGGGCGAGCTGGGCGACCTGGCCAGCTGCGACCTCGTGCTGGCGGTGCCGCCGGCCCAGCACATGCGGGCCACGCTGGCGGCCTTCGCGCCCCACGTCCGCGACGGCGTCCCGGTCCTGCTCTGCTCCAAGGGCGTCGAGCAGGGCTCGCTGAAGCTGATGACCGAGGTGCTGGCCGAGACGGTCCCGCAGGCGCGGCCGGCCGTCCTGTCGGGCCCCAGCTTCGCCGGCGAGGTGGCCCGCGGCCTGCCGACCGCCGTCACCCTTGCCTGCGGTGACACCGCCTGCGCCGAAGATCTGGCCGAGGCCATCGCCACGCCGACCTTCCGGCCCTACTTCGCCACCGACATGATCGGCGCCGAGGCCGGCGGGGCGGTGAAGAACGTGCTGGCCATCGCCTGCGGCATCGTCGAGGGCCGCGGCCTGGGCCGCTCGGCGCACGCCGCGCTGATAACCCGCGGCTTCTCGGAGCTGACCCGCCTGGCGGTGGCGCTGGGCGGCGAGGCCGAGACCGTGGCCGGGCTCTGCGGCCTGGGCGACCTGGTGCTCACCTGCTCCAGCCCGCAGTCGCGCAACATGAGCGTCGGCCTCGCCCTGGGCGGCGGCCAGACCCTGGAACAGGCGCTGGCCGGCAAGCTCTCGGTGGCCGAGGGCGTGGCCTCGGCGCCGGCCGTGCGCCAGCTCGCCGCCAAACTCGGCGTCGAGACCCCCATCTGCGAGGCCATGGCCGGCATCCTGGCAGGCAAGGTCGGCGTCGACGCCGCCATCCGCGGCCTGCTCTCCCGACCCCTGCGTGAGGAAAACTGAATGCCGACCTTCGTCCTCCACTGCCTCGACAAGGCGGACTCCCTCGACCTGCGCATGGCGACCCGCGAGCGGCACCTGGCCTATGTCCAGAGCCGCGCGGCCGACGTGAAGATCGCCGGGCCGATGTTCGACGACGCGGGCGGGATGGCCGGCTCGATGTTCATCCTGGACGTGGCCGACAAGGCCGCCGCCAAGGCGTTCAACGACGCCGACCCCTACACCCAGGCCGGCCTCTGGCGGCAGGTCGAGCTGAACCCGGTGAAGATCACCTTTGGCCAGCTTTGAGCCGAATAACCCCGCCCGGCCGCCGGCCGGCGTGAGGCTCTGTTCCCTGGACGAGATCAAGGACCCCGGCGGCAAGAGCTTCCGCTTCCGCGAGGACACCCGGATGTTCGCCGGCTTCGTGATCCGCGAAGGCGAGACCGTGCGCGGCTATGTGGACTCATGCCCCCACGCCGGCTGGCCGCTCGCGCCCATGGACGACCGCTACCTCACCCGCGACAGCCGCCACATCCTGTGCGCCGGTCACGGGGCGCTGTTCACGCTGGACGGACTGTGCGTAGCCGGGCCGTGCGCGGACGAGCGGCTGGCGCCGTGGGCGGTGGAAGTGCGCGAGGGCGAGGTCTTCACGGTCTGACTTTCCCTCCCCTTTATGGGGAGGGAAAAGGTCAGTGCGGCGCCCGCTCCGCCCCGAACTCCGCCACGTCCTGCAGCAGCGACGACGCCGCCTGTTTGACCAGCTCGCCGCCCTTCTCGGGCGTGGCGAGCCCAGGGTCGGAGCCCATGCGGCCGTCGGCGTAGCGGGCGCGGAAGTCGTTGGCCTCGCGGATCGGGCCGGTCGGCGCGATCTGCGGCGCGTAGTTGGCCGACTTGATCGAGCCCGGATAGGCCCACTGGGTCACCGCGATCTCGGACGGCGTGGCATGGCTGCCGTGGCCCACCGGGAACTGGCGGTTGGCCAGCGCGGTCACGCCCGCCAGGTCCCACCAGTTCTTCAGCTTGCAGGCGAAGCCGCGGTTACGGCCGGCGTAGCTGGCCTCGGCGTAGAGCTCGGAGAAGGCCGCCTCGATGGTGGCGACGTTCCCGCCGTGGCCGTTCAGGAAGTAGAGTTTCTCGAAGCCGGCGTGGCTCAGGCTGCGGCACCAGTCGCCGATGGCCAGCATGAAGGTCGACGGGCGCAGCGCGATGGTGCCCGGGAAGTCCAGGTGGTGCTGGGCCATGCCGATGTTGAAGGTCGGGCCGACCAGGATGTCGCCCTGCTTCTCGGCCTCATGGGCGATGATCTCGGGACAGAGCCAGTCGGTGCCGAGCAGGCCAGTGGGACCGTGCTGTTCGTTCGAGCCGATGGGGATCACCACCGTCTTCGACCGGCCGAGGAAGCCCTCGATCTCGGCCCAGGTGGACAGGTGCAGCAGCATGTGGGGGAACGCCTTCGCGTGGATTCGATTGGCGGAATCCATAGGCGCGCCCGGCGGCGACAGGAAGTTCCGAACTTCGGCCTATTCGGCGCTGGCCATCTGGACCTGCAGGTC